>ENA-OFCE01000049-OFCE01000049.1-metagenomes-genome-assembly--contig:-NODE-49-length-94111-cov-5.984201_pt1 | contig 94111 bp, 93 predicted proteins | sample MGYA00153388_OFCE01 | MGnify analysis MGYA00153388
GACCGCAGCGTTTGCCCGCATGGCCGGCTGGCAGTTTGTTGACCTACCCTCACCGAAACCCTCTGTTTCGGACACCGCATGTCTGATCTAAGCCTTCGCTTGCTGCAAGCGACCAGCCAGCTACCCATTTCAAGTTACTTCGATGCAGCGATTTATGAGCGAGAGCAGAGGAAACTGTTTGCGCGCGGGCCGAAGTATCTTGGACATGAGTTGGCAGTGCCGGATTTGGGCGATTTTTACGCCCTGCCGCACGAAGGCGAAGGCCGGGCGCTGGTGCGCAATGCGGCTGGTATTGAGCTCATATCCAACGTTTGCCGCCACCGCCAGTCGACCATGCTTCAAGGCCGTGGCAATACCGGCACAAATATTGTCTGCCCGTTGCACCGCTGGACGTACAACACATCGGGCGAGCTCATCGGAGCGCCACACTTTGAGATCGACCCTTGCCTGAACCTGAACCGATACAAAACCACGACCTGGAACGGCTTGGTTTTTGAAGACACGGGGCGCGACGTTGCGCTTGAAATGGCGGCGCTGGATGTGGCGCATGACCTTGATTTTTCGGGCTACCAGCTTGACAAAGTCCATTTGCACGATTGCAACTACAACTGGAAAACATTCATTGAGGTCTACCTGGAGGACTACCATGTCGGCCCGTTTCACCCCGGACTGGGATCGTTTGTCACGACGCACGACCTGCATTGGGAACTGAAACCCAATTACTCGGTGCAAACTGTTGGTGTGTCTGACAAGCTTGGCAAGCCCGGCACCGACACTTATAAAAAATGGCACGACGTGGTGCTGCAGTACCGCAAAGGTGTGCCGCCCAAATACGGCGCGATCTGGCTGACCTGCTACCCGCACGTGATGGTGGAGTGGTACCCGCATGTGCTGGTGGTCAGCACCCTGCACCCGCGTGGGCCCAACAAAACGCTGAATGTGGTGGAGTTTTTCTACCCTGAAGAAATCTGCGCTTTTGAGCGCGAATTCATAGAAGCACAGCAAGCCGCCTACATGGAAACCTGTGTGGAAGACGATGAGATTGCACTGCGCATGGACGCAGGCCGCAAGGCACTGATGCTGCGCGGCGACAACGAGTTTGGCCCCTACCAAAGCCCGATGGAAGACGGCATGCAGCACTTCCACGAGTGGTACCGCCGTGAGATGGGTGCCAGCAAGACCACGCAGATGATTTAACTCAGATCCGCTTTACTATCAAAACAGTAGCTGCCTGCGCCCATATTTATTGCGCTAGCGGCATAAAACGCTTCAAAAACAACTGAAAACCCGGATTACCCGAACGATTAAGGCTTTGCAGCCTCGGTATCTGCGTCAGTTGCAGGCGCTTTGGTGCTTTTTATAAACAATTGCGCAGCAATGATGCCCACCTCGTACAGCCCGCCCACCACGCCGAGCAGCATCAGCATAGAGCCAGCGTCGGGCGGCGTCACCAAGGCTGTGCCGACAGCGGCAATCACCCAGAAGTAGCCTCGATACTCGCGCAGCTGGGCAACTGTCAAAACGCCCATTCGCACCAACAAAATAACGGCGATGGGCACTTCAAAAGCCAGTCCGAACGCCAGGAACATGCCGAGCACGAAGTTCAAATATTCTTCAATGTCTGGCGCGGCGGTAATGGACTTTGGTGCAAAGCTCTGGATGAACGTGAACACCTGCCCAAACACCACAAAGTAGCAAAACGCAACGCCAATAAAAAACAGCAGCGTACTGGAAATCACCAGCGGCATCACCAGCTTTTTTTCATGCGAATAAAGCCCCGGTGCCACAAACGCCCACACCTGATAAAGCACCACCGGCAGCGCAATCATGAACGCGGCCATGAAAAGAATTTTGATCGGCACCACGAACGGCGAAATCACGTTGGTTGCTATCAGGGTTGCACCCTTAGGAAGTGTTGCCACCAACGGAGCTGCCATCAAGTCGTACAGCGCGCCGGGCCCCGGGTAAATTGCAAGCCCCGCCGCCGCAATTCCAATCGCAACAACCGCCCAAATCATGCGGTTGCGCAGCTCCATCAGGTGGTGAACAAAAGGCTGTTCGCTACCGGCCAGCTCGTCTGGCTTGGGCGGCTCTGCTGGCTTTTCAGTGGAGGGGTCGGACATGGAATCTATGGGAATTCACCGCGCAGAACGGACACGCTGCGCAGTGCTGTTTAACTGGATTTGACGGGCCTGAAGCGGGCAACACGCGCCGCGCCGGACTGCGCCCGTGTGCGTATACCCGACCGCGCCTTGTACCACTGCGGAGTTGCGCCAGTTTTCAGGCGCCACTTCTTTTTAGGGTGTTTGTATTCGGGCGGCATTTCTGGCTCAGCCAAAACTGAACTCGAATCACCTGTGGTTTCAGACCACGACTTCTCAAAATCGCTGGCGTTCGTTTGAATAGAATTCTCAACGTCGCGCGCTGCACCTTCAACACTGTCTTTCATCTTTTTGAGCTCGTCAAGCTCCATCGATCTGCTGACTTCCTGCTTGACATCAGCAACATAGCGCTGTGCCTTGCCCAAAAGCGTCCCGATGGTACGCGCGAGGCGCGGCAGTTTTTCAGGACCAATCACGATCAGCGCCACGGCGCCAATCAGTGCGATCTTCGATACGCCTAAGTCGATCATGGCTAGCTAATAGCCGCGGCGCCGGGCCGCCCCACGCAAGGAAAGCCCCTTTCGTGTGGAAAGGTGCAGAGCGCGGTAAGCCCGAAGCGACAAACGTGGGGGTTCACAATTTCTGCTTGGCTTCAACGTCAATTGTTGTTTTATCCACCGCCTGGCCGTTGGCAACCTGGGTCGCCGCCTTATCGTCGGTGGCGGTGGTTCCACCGTCTTTCATGCCGTCTTTGAAACCTTTAACCGCACCGCCGAGGTCGCCGCCCATATTACGCAGCTTTTTGGTGCCAAACACCATCACCACGATCAACAGAACAATTGCCCAGTGCCAAATAGAAAATGAACCCATGATGTACTCCTAATAGGATGCAGTTACGCGCTTTACAGATTTACCGATGATGACTTGATTCTAAAGGGCTTGCGTGTCATGTGGTGGCAGTATCTCATTGGGCCTGGCCCCGCAACCACGGACGCGGCCCGCCCATGACATGGAAATGCAGGTGATGCACCTCTTGTCCACCTTCGGCGCCCGTATTTGTAACCAGCCGAAAGCCGCCTTCCGGGTAAGGCTTGCAGCCCTGTTCAAGCGCCAGCTTCGGCGCCAGCACCATCATGCGCCCGAGAAGCGCCGCGTGCTGCAGTTCAAGCTGAGCCATCGACGGGACATGTATTTTCGGCACCATTAAAAAATGGACTGGTGCCCACGGGTTGATGTCATGGAAGGCGAATATCTCTTCGTCCTCGTACACATTACGGCTGGGAATTTGGCCGGCAATAATTTTGCAAAACAAGCAGTTGTCATGGCCGCTCATGTTTAGTCAACTGCGCGGTTCGCGTTCATGCGGACCATGCCCAGCACTATGCGGTACAAAAACCAGATGGAAATGAGCGCCCAGGCAATTAAACCAGGCACAAACAGCAGTAAAAACAATGGCGCAGTGACGAGGTACAGAACGCCTGCCCACAAAACGGTTCGGATACGCCAGCTGAAATGGGAGGCCTGCCAGGTGTTTTCAGCATCGCCGCGTTTGACCAGGTCAATCACGAGCGCGATGGCGAGCAACGTGATCGACGCCTGCGCTCCCGGTACGATGGCTGCAACTGCCACAACCAAATGCAAAAAGTAGCTTAGCCAGCCCCAGGTTTTAAGGCCGTCATCCGGCTCAATGGTGGTGATATCTTGGTTCATGTCACATTCCTTTTAATCGTTGTTGGCCTCGCGCTGCTGCGCTTTTCGCAACGCTTTTTCTTCAATGCCGCTCGTGCCTGCGCGGCGCTCAAGCTCAGCCACCACATCAAGCGGGCTTAAATCGTAATGCGCCAATGCAATCATGGAGTGAAACCATAAATCGGCCACTTCTCCCACCAAACTGGCGCGTAACTCTGGTGTGGGAGCACTGTAGTCCAGGTCTTTGGCTGCCATCACCACCTCGGTAGCTTCTTCGCCTATTTTTTTCAGAAAGGCGTCTGTGCCTTTGGCCAAAAGGCGCGCGACATAACTGGCGTCCGCATTGCCACCGTTAGCCGGTTTTCGAGTTTCAATGGTTTGAGCCAAGCGCATCAAACTGTCGGTTGGATTCATTGCGCTTACTTATAGATGCTTGCGGGATCTTTCAAGACCGGATCAGTTGTAATCCACTGCCCGTCTTTAAAAAGACTGAAAAAACAGCTGTGGCGACCCGTGTGGCAAGCGATGCCTGGAACATGCCCCAACTGCGTGACCTTCAACAGCACAACATCGTTGTCGCAATCAAGGCGAATTTCATGCACTGTCTGCGCGTGCCCTGATTCCTCTCCTTTGAACCAAAGTTGTCCCCGACTTCTGCTGTAGTAGACAGCACGTTTTAATTCAACCGTTTTTTTCAATGCTTCGCGGTTCATCCAGGCAAACATCAACACATCGCCGCTGGATGCCTCTTGCGCAATAGCGGGAACCAAGCCTTTTTCGTCCCATTTGATGTTGTCTAGCCACTGCATCTATAGATTGTCGCTGATTGGCAAATGAAGCAACTGATTGAAAAACTGGACTTCGAATTCCACCTTGCCTCACGTTTCACAGGCTGCAAGTATAAATGTAACTGTTTGAAATTTAATTTGTACGGATCAGTTTGTTTATTTACTATTCGGTCTCAATAAATACTGAATAGTAATTTTTAGTTCAGGGTTTATTGACTTGAAGTTCACCTTCATGACTCGGCATCCTTTTTAAACATTTACTGGAGAGAAACAATGAATCGCAGAAAAGCACTTATGTTGGCTGGAATAGCAACCGTTGCAGGTACTACGACCTTATTAGTCGGTTGTGGCGGCAGTGATGACCCGATAACGCCAAGCGCACTCCCCCCGCCTAATATTGTTGCCGTTGCGCAGGCTACTCCCAGTTTGAGCATTTTGGTAGAAGCTGTCGTGGCTGCGGATTTAGCCACAACGTTGTCGGGCCCCGGACCTTTCACGGTGTTCGCGCCAAATAACGATGCTTTCGCTGCGCTGTTGGCAGAGTTGAACGTAACCAAGGCGCAACTACTCGCAGACAAACCTCTCCTGACTGCAGTTCTTACTTATCACGTGTTGGGCGCCAAAGTTGAAAAAGCTGGCGTTCCGCTTGGCAAGGCGATTACCACGCTGCAAAAAGGTGTTTTCAAGGTAGAGGCGGCTAACGCTGTACTAACCATCACTGATGGGCGCAACCGTACTGCAAAGATCATTGCGACTGACGTGCAGGCCTCCAACGGCGTCGTGCACATCATCGACAGGGTAATTTTGCCAGCCAACAAAACGATTGTTGAAACGGCACAAGGCGCGCCTACCTTCAGTTTGCTAGTCGAAGCGGTCATTGCCGCCGGTTTGGTTCCCACACTGAGTGGTGCGGGTCCGTTCACGGTCTTTGCCCCAACCAACGCGGCCTTTGCTGCAGCACTGACAGAATTGGGGATTTCCAAAGCAGCGCTGTTTAGCAACGTGCCGCTACTTACCAAAATACTGACCTATCACGTGGTCAGCGGCCGAGTGCTGAAAGCAGATATTCCGGCGGGTCCAATTGCGACTGTTCAAGGTGAAACTTTTACCATCAGCCCTACTTTTGTGTTGACGGATCAGCGCAGTCGCCTGACCAACATCACTGGAACAGACCTGTTCACCAGCAATGGCGTGATTCACACGATTGACAGGGTCATTTTGCCGAAAGCTTAAAGGCAATTAACCTAAAACCCAGCCGGACCTTGGTAAAAATGTCCGGCTTTTTTTCGCCCCTACAGCCGCACAGGTATGCCCCGTTGATCCATGTACTGTTTGGCCTCAAGCACCGTATATTCTCCAAAGTGAAAAATGCTTGCAGCCAGCACCGCATCAGCGCCGCCGATTTGAATGCCATCAGCCAGATGGGCCAAATTACCGACACCGCCTGAAGCAATGACTGGCACGCTGACTGCATCACTAACAGCTCGCGTCAGAGCCAGGTCAAAACCTGATTTGGTACCGTCGCGGTCCATGCTGGTGAGCAGAATTTCGCCAGCGCCGCGCCTAACCATTTCTGTGGCCCAGGCCACAGCATCAATCCCGGTGTTTTTGCGCCCGCCGTGGCTGTAAACATCCCAGCCTGGTCCGCGTGTTTTGGCTTCATCGTCGCTGCGGCGTTTTGCATCAATGGCCACAACGATGCACTGCGCACCGTATTTGGCAGAAGCGTCCTCAATCACCTGCGGATTGGCAATTGCAGCGGAGTTAAAACTGGTTTTGTCGGCACCGGCATTAAGCAATCGACGCACATCATCCACCGTGCGTACACCACCGCCGACGGTAAGCGGAATAAACACCTGGCTGGCCACCGCTTCGATGATGTGCAAAATCAAATCCCGGCCATCGCTGGTGGCGGTGATGTCTAAAAAAGTCAGCTCGTCAGCGCCTTGGTCGTTGTACCGGGAAGCAATTTCAACCGGATCACCCGCATCGCGAAGTTGCGTGAAGTTAACGCCCTTGACGACCCGGCCGCCAGTGACGTCTAAACAAGGAATGATTCTTTTGGCCAACATGTACGCTTTTGGATAGATATGGGAATTGGACGCTCTATCACCAGAGGACGCGTATCGGCGATTACCCAATGAATGAGGTAAAGCGATTCAAGCAGGGGCCGCGGGACTGGCTTTGCCAGACTGCAGGCGCAGCGGCACCCTCGGCGCTGAAGCCTGCGGCTCCAAACCTGCAAATGCAGGTTTGGACAGGCGGCAAAAGCGAAGCGTCTGGCGAGCGGCGGCCTGCAACGTGCAGGAAGCTACGCGAAGCGAGCGACCGTGGGGGCAACATCATCCGTTCAACTCATCAGCCCGCGCCTGCGCCGCTTCAAAATCCAGATCACCACTGTAAATCGCGCGGCCGCAAATCACGCCTTCAACGCCGTCATCTTCAACCGCGCACAGCGCCTCAATGTCGGCCATGTTGGACAAACCACCGGATGCAATCACTGGAATCGTCAAGGCTTGAGCCAATTTAACGGTGGCCTCCATATTGATGCCGCTGAGCATGCCATCGCGGCCAATGTCGGTGTAAATGACCGACTCAACGCCGAAGTCTTGAAATTTTTTGGCCAGGTCAATAACGTTGTGCGCAGTGATTTTGCTCCAGCCATCGGTGGCGACTTTGCCGTCTTTGGCGTCTAAGCCAACGATGATGTGGCCGCCAAATGCGGTGCAGGCGTCTTGCAAAAAACCGGGGTTTTTAACCGCTGCGGTGCCAATGATGACGTAGCGCAGGCCAGCGTCTAAATAGCGTTCAATCGTGTCGAGGTCGCGTATGCCGCCGCCTAGCTGTACCTCAATCTCCAATCCGACTTCATTAAGGATTTTTTTGATTACCGCGTCATTTTTAGGCTTGCCCGCAAATGCACCGTTCAGGTCGACCAAATGCAACCTTCTTGCACCCTTATTTACCCAGCTCCGCGCCATGGCGGCGGGGTCCTCGCTGAAGACGGTGGATTGATCCATGTCGCCCTGTTTGAGGCGTACGCAGTGACCGTCTTTCAGGTCAATCGCGGGGATAAGTAGCATGTGGCAGTTAGCAGCGGGGTAACATTGGTTTAAGGATTCCAGCTCAGAAAGTTGCGGTACAAAGCCAAGCCTTGTTCAGCGCTTTTTTCGGGGTGAAACTGGGTCGCGAAAATATTATCGTGTGCAATCGCTGCGCAGAAGCGCTCGCCGAATTCAGCCGTGCCTACAGTGTGGCGCGCATCAGACGGCCGGGCGTAAAAACTGTGTACGAAGTAAAAGTAAGCGTTGTCAGGTACGCCAGCCCACAGCCGGTGTGCGGGCACTGACTGACTGACCCGGTTCCAGCCCATTTGGGGGACTTTATAGCGGCTGCCGTCGGCCTGCGATTGACCTGCCAGGTCAAATTTAAGCACTTCACCGGGGACCAAGTCGAGCCCGGCAGTGCCCGCGCCGCCATCGCCCCGACGCCCTTCAGCGCTGTGTGTGAGCAGCATTTGCATGCCTACGCACACCCCAAACAACGGCTTGTTGGCGGCGGCGTGCAGCACCGACTCCATCAAGCCCGAGTCAAGCAGCTCGCGCATGCAGTCGGCTATTGCGCCCTGCCCCGGCAGCACGATACGCCCAGCGTTCATCACGTCTTGCGGATTTGACGTGACGACAACATCGAACCCGCTGCCTTGGGCCACATGCTGTACTGCTTGCGAAACCGAGCGCAGGTTGCCCATCCCGTAATCAATGACCGCGACGGTCTTGGATGAAATCATTGAGGAGTTATTTGCTATTAAATCAGGAGCTGCTTACACCGGCATTTATTGCGCTACAGGCCAAAAACATATATAAAAAATTGTATCTTAACTTCTTCACGCTCTTTTTTGCCTCGTTTCGACGGATCGGCGCTTCTAGAAATTCAGATTTTCGGGATGAAGTGCAAGGCGCACGGAGCGCAGCACACCGGAATGCACTTGTGTGCATCAGGATTGCGAGCACCGCGCAACGCCGCAATTCGCCCGAAAAATGAATTTATAAAGGCGCCCTAGAGCGATCCTTTGGTGGAAGGAATCACATTCGCTGCGCGCGGATCAATCTCCAGCGCCATGCGCAGGGCGCGTGCAAAAGCTTTAAAGACTGTTTCCGCCTGGTGGTGCGAATTCTCGCCGCGCAGGTTGTCGATGTGCAGCGTGACGAATGCGTGGTTCACAAAACCCTGAAAAAACTCATACGCCAGCTGGCTGTCAAACGTGCCGATCAACTCGGTTTTGAATGGCACGTGCATGTCCAGGCCCGGCCGGCCTGAAAAATCTACCACCACGCGGCTCAAGGCTTCATCGAGCGGAACGTACGCGTGGCCGTAGCGGCGCAAACCCTTTTTGTCGCCCACCGCTTGGGCCACTGCTTGCCCAAGCGTAATGCCCACGTCCTCTACCGTGTGGTGGCCGTCAATGTGCAGGTCGCCAACGCAATGGATGTCGAGGTCAATCAGGCCGTGGCGTGCGATCTGGTCAAGCATGTGGTCAAAAAAGCCGATGCCGGTAGACAACTTTGACTGGCCCGTGCCATCGAGGTTGAGTTTCACGGTGATTTTGGTCTCGGCGGTGTTGCGCGACACCTCAGCAGTACGGGGAAGGAGTGATGTGGTCATAAACAGGTTTTAAGCGCTTCCAGCATCTGCAAATTTTCATCAGCAGTGCCAACTGTCAGGCGCAAACAATTGGCGAGCAATGGATGTATTTTAGAAACGTTTTTAACCAGCACGCCTTTGGCTTTCATACCCTCGAAAGTTTTGCTGCTATCTGCTACGCGTACCAGGATCATGTTGGCGTCACTTGTCCAGCATTTTACGCCTGGCATCTTACCCAGAGAATCTAAAAGCATAGCGCGCTGCGCAATCAAATCAAGCGCCTGAGCCTTAAACACATCCTGATTTTCAAGCGCGAACAGCGCGCACTCGCAGTTCAGTACGCTGATGTTGTAAGGCGGGCGCACCTTGTCAATCTCGGCAATCAGCGCCTTCGGCCCCATCATGTAACCCAGCCGCACACCAGCCAGGCCAAATTTGCTCAGCGTGCGCATCAGCAGCACGTGGCTGTGCCGGGTAATGCGGTTGAGATAACTTTTGCTGGCAAACGGCTGGTACGCCTCGTCCATCACCACCAAACCACCCTGCTCACCGACTGCGTTAATGGTGTTCTCGATCGCAGCGTCATTCCACAAATTGGCGGTGGGGTTGTTGGGGTAGGCGAGGTAAGTGATGGCTGGCTTGTGCTCGGCAATCGCAGCCAGCATGGCAGCTTCATCGAGTTCAAAATCTGCGGTCAGCGGCACACCAATAAACTGCAAACCTTGCAGTTGCGCACTCATGGCGTACATCACAAAACCGGGGAGCGGCGACAAAATAGCAGCGCCAGGCACGTCACAGGCCAGCGCAAGCAGCGCAATCAACTCATCCGAACCATTGCCCAGCATGATGTCGAAACCATCAGGCATATGCGCATAGTTAGCCAGAGCCTGGCGCAAGTCATTCACCCGACTATTCGGGTAGCGGTTAAACGCCAGCGCACCGAGGCGCTGACCCAAATGCGCTTGCAGCGCAGCAGGCAGGCGGTGCGGGTTCTCCATCGCGTCAAGCTTGACCATGCCAGTCGAGTCTTGAACCGCGTAGGCGTGCATGGACTGGATGTCTTGGCGGATGCGGGTTTGGATCAGTGTTTTGATTTGTTTGGTCATATCGGGGGGGGCGTTTCAAAAGGGTTAATCACCACATGCTGGTCATAGCGCTCAAGCGACAACGCATCACTCACCATCGTACGCAGCCGCTGTGCATTGCAATAGTGCGAGTGCATGAAGTCAGATTTATGGGTCACGATAGCTCATTTGGCTTTTTTCTTGCGACTGGCACGCCAGCGACTTGGCAATCCGAATTCAATTTGTACTCTTCACCTTTTGAAACTTTAGAAAGAAGATCAACAATTGCCTGAGAGTATTTGATTGTCCAACTTTTTTTGCCCGTTTTCATTGTGATGTGGTACGAGTTATCGGATCCTTTGATGTCAAACCCAGTTTTTTTCTTTACTTCCTCAATATGCACATTAGCGTGGCTCCAATAGCTGTAGCCGAGTTCCTCGGTAACTTGTGTAAGCGTATACGGAAAGGTTGCAGTCACCTTAGAAGCGTAATCAAGCGACGTAATTCCAAGCAATGTCGCAGCACTCTCGCCTGAATTTATCTTGTGCTCCAGCGTCTGAAAATCGACTGCAATACGCTTGGTTGGTACATCTTTTCGAATTAAATCAACGATGCGGGCCATTAGTCCCCGCAATAGTTTCATATTTACCTTCTCTAAAGATCCCGCTGATCCGAGCGCCTTAAAAACCCACTTAAAAGACGCAGCTGATATACTTTTTATTCGAATTTCATGGTCGTCGCCCACAAACAAAACTCTGTGATGCGCTGGATAAGAAGTACTGGTAATGTCTGGTGACCACTCCAAAACATAAATGTTTGGTATCAGTTGGAAGTCAGCACGCATCATTCGATCAACGTCGTACAAAACACTTTTAATATTAGGATCAGTCGCGCTATACCCCACAGATACAAGTGGATGCTCAGCAAAGTAAGTTGACAATTTTGCGCTTAAATACTTTTTGTCGGTCTTGGAAGTATCGTAGTCTTCTTTGGAAAGAACAAGTGAAGTGGGCTTAGACACACGCGATGAATCTTGAAAATTTCACCAATAGATAAATAAGGATGACGAAGAATTGTTTGACCGATTACTCGCTCGTAAGCCGGAAATAATGGCTCAATAAGTTCATCGTAGTTTATTATGACAATCGCGTGAGGACTCATAGCTTTCAAGGCAGAAATTTCAGCGTCCAACTCTACCGAGCCATATGATCCGCGTGTCGGACCGAGATCCTTCAATATCTCCACAATTATGCTTTAAAAATATGTCTGGCGGGAAATTTTAAGCGAAATACTCGCTAGGAAATTTAGATTTTTCTTTATCCCAAGCCCATCCACGGTAAGCATCAGCAAGCACATTACCTATCTTCATAGGATCGCCGTAGGTCTGCTTGTAGTAAGCGTAGTCCCTATCAATACGTGGACAAATTTCGAACAACCTACGCAGCAACTCTTTCCACTTTGGTGCATTAGCGTATCGCTTTGAGAACCCAGAGCCAATGAACAATATAAATTGACATCCGGCGTCCCTAAGCACTGTTTCGATGTCTTCTGTAACTTCTTGCTGATACTGTTTGTAATCTCTTTGCACGGAGTGCCTTGAATAAACGATATTTGGAGAAGATCTGAAATTTGAATCAACCGACAATCAGACCCCAAAACCCTAAACCGCCGAATGAATTCTCGACCATCCCTGTACAACGCCATTGCCTCTTTTTTAGCAACTGGTCTACAATTTAGTCTACTTCAAAGTGAAGGCCACACCATGCAACTTCAATCCATAGGTTCCTACGAAACCAAAACGCATTTGGCGGATTTGTTGCGTCGGGTCCGTGATGGGCAGGGCTTCACCATCACTCAGCGCGGCAAGCCCGTGGCTGACCTGCTGCCTGCGGGCACGAGCGTGCGGCGTGCTGGCGCGCAGGCGGCGGCGGCTATGCGAGCCTTCATGTTTGAGGCACCACCACTTAAAGCCCTGGACATCAAAACCTTGATTGATGCGGGCCGCGACTGATGCGGTTTGTGCTCGACAACTCAGTGGTCATGCGCTGGCTGCTCAATGACGGCAGCCAAGAGCGGCTGGCCTATGCCGCGAGGGTGCTCGACTTGCTGACCCAGGACAGCAGCGAGGCGTTGGTACCTGGTGTCTGGTCTCTGGAAGTTGGAAATGTGCTTGTCAAAGCCCAAGCCAAAGGTTTGGTAACAGAAGCGCGTGCAAGCGCCTTTGTTGGCCTGCTGGCAGAAATGGCTATCACTACAGACACCAGCACTGCCGCGCGGGCGTTGGGCGATACCTTGCAATTGGCAAGGCGCTTCAAGCTGTCGTCTTACGATGCGGCTTATCTGGAATTGGCACTGCGTGAAGGCTTGTCCTTGGCAACCCTGGATGCGGATTTACAAAACGCCATGATGCAGGTCGGCGGCACCTTGGTTTGAGCAGCGAGATCATGCCCACCAACACAGACTTCGCCAACTATTGCTGTGACTTGCTGGCCAGCGCAGGCCGCTGTATACCCAAGCGTATGTTCGGCGGTCACGCCCTCAGCACCGAGGGGCTGACGATTGCAATTCTTGCGGATTTGGGGGATGGCGAGAAGCTTTGGCTGAAGGGTGACGACAGCACGCGCAGCCGATACGAGGCAGCTGGCTGCAAGATATTCACCTATCCCATGAAGGGCGTGGCGCGTTCGATGAATTATTTCAGCACCCCTGAAGACGCGATGGATTCTCCTGATGCGATGCGGCCTTGGGCGGCGCTGGCGCTGGATTGCGCTTTACGGGCGCGGGCTGGAAAACCCAAGCGAAAACCGAAATCTTAGGGCTGCTTCAATCACAGCGCTGCCGTAAAACTACCGAAGACGCAGCTCCGCCGCGCGTGCGTGCGCCTGCAAACCTTCACCGTACGCCAATTCAGCTGCAATCTTGCCCAGCACTTGCGCGCCCTGCTCGCTGACTTCAATGATGCTGCTGCGTTTTTGAAAGTCATACACGCCTAGCGGGCTTGAAAAGCGGGCGGTGCCGCTGGTGGGCAGCACGTGATTGGGTCCGGCGCAATAGTCGCCCAAACTTTCACTGGTGTAAGCGCCCAAAAAGATGGCCCCTGCGTGCTTGAGCAGCGGCTCCCATTTGTGCGGGTCGCGGCTAGAGACTTCCAGGTGCTCAGGCGCAATACGATTGCTGATGTCGCACGCTTCTTCCATACTGCGGGTCAAGATTAAAGCGCCGCGGTCCGTGAGAGATTTTGCGATGATGGCAGCGCGCGGCATGGTCGGCAGCAAACGGCCGATGGCTTCTTGGACTGCATCAATGTAAGCTGCATCTGGGCTGAGCAAAATGCTTTGCGCCAGCTCGTCGTGCTCGGCCTGGCTGAACAAATCCATTGCCACCCAGTCTGCCGGGGTTGTGCCGTCGGCTATTACCAAAATCTCCGATGGCCCAGCAATCATGTCGATGCCGACGGTGCCAAAGACGTGCTTTTTGGCGCTGGCCACGTAAGCGTTGCCGGGGCCGGTGATTTTGTCCACTTTGGGCACGGTTTGCGTGCCGTAGGCCAGCGCAGCGACAGCTTGCGCGCCGCCGATGGTGAAGGCGCGCGTCACGCCTGCGACATAAGCAGCCGCCAACACCAGAGCATTTTTTTCGCCTTTAGGGGTCGGGACCACCATGATGATTTCACCCACACCTGCAACGTGCGCTGGAATCGCATTCATCAACACCGACGACGGATACGCCGCCTTGCCGCCCGGCACATAAATGCCCACACGGTCCAGCGGCGTGACTTTTTGGCCCAGCAGTGTGCCGTCTTCGTCGTGGTAACTCCAGCTTTGCCCATTGGCCTGCTTTTGTGCTTCGTGGTAGGTGCGCACGCGCTTGGCCGCCGCTTGAAGCGCGTCACGCTGCGCTGAAGGAATGGCCTCAAATGCGGACTTGAGTTCAGCCTGCGTCAGCTCCAGCGCAGCCATTGACGGCACGGTCAGGTTGTCGAAGCGCGCTGTGTACTCCAGCACCGCCGCATCTCCGCGCGTTTGTACATCGGCCAGGATGCTGGCAACGCGTTGCTCAATTTCCGCATCGATGCCAGCTGACCAATGCAGGCGCGCCTTCAATTCAGCATCAAAAGTGCTGCTAGCACTTGAAATACGGGCGGGAGCAGCTATCAAACTCATAGTTTTGGACTTTAACTTATTTACCGACTGCCGCTGCAAACGCATCAACAATCTTGCGAATCGGCGCTTGCTTGAGCTTCAGCGCGGTTTGGTTCACCACCAGATGCGAGCTGATGTCCATGATGCGCTCTACTTCAATCAGGTGGTTGGCTTTGAGGGTGTTTCCGGTTGAAACGAGGTCAACAATCGCATCGGCCAAGCCCGTCAGCGGAGCGAGCTCCATACTGCCATAAAGCTTGATCAAATCAACGTGAACGCCTTTGGATGCAAAAAAATCACGCGCAATCGCCACGAATTTGGTAGCAACTTTCATGCGCGAACCTTGGCGCATGGCGGCTGAATAATCAAAACCCTCGCGCACCGCAACGCTGATACGGCACTTTGCGATTTGCAAATCAAGCGGCTGGTAAAGGCCCTGCGTATCAGATTCGAGTAGCGTGTCTTTGCCGACCACACCCATGTCAGCACCACCGTACTGCACATAAGTTGGCACATCAGTGGCACGCACTAAAAGCACGCGCACATCAGGCTGATCGGTGTTCAAAATCAATTTGCGAGACTTCTCTGGATCGTCCAGCACCACAATTCCAGCGCTTTTTAGCAGCGGCTGAATGTCGTCGAAGATTCTGCCTTTAGACAATGCAATAGTAATCATGCTCAATTCCCCCGCCTTACCAAACTCGAGCCACAGGGCCGGCTTTGCCGGACTGCAGACGGCCGACCCACGCGGGGCTGGAGCCTGCGGCTCCAAACCTGCTCAGGCAGGTTTGAACAGACGGCAGAAGCGAAGCCTCCGGCGAGCGGCGGCCTGCAAGGTGCAGCGCAGGGCGCATTGTGAAAAGTATGGCGGCGCAGCACTTTGATCATCACTTGACTCTTTCAATAGCAGCCCCGATACCGCGCAATTTCGCTTCCATGTGGTCGTAGCCCCTGTCGAGATGGTAAATGCGGTCAATCAGCGTCTCGCCGTCCGCCACCAACCCGGCAATCACCAAACTGGCCGAGGCGCGCAAGTCGGTTGCCATTACGGTTGCGCCCGAAAGTTTTTCAACGCCCTCCATGATGGCCACTTTGCCTTCAATCTGGATTTTTGCGCCCAGCCGGACCATTTCATTGACATGCATGAAACGGTTTTCAAAAATCGTTTCAGTCACGCTGGCTGACCCGCTGGATATGGCGTTCAGCGCCATGAATTGCGCCTGCATATCGGTTGGGAACCCCGGGTATTCAGTGGTGCGAAACGACTGGGCTTTAAGCCGCCCGTGCGACTTCACCTGAATGTAGCCATCGCCCGAAGTAATGGTGGCGCCCGCTTCACGCAGCTTGTCAATGACCGCATCCAGGTGGTCGGCACGGCCATTGAGCAACTTCACGTCGCCACCGGTGGCGGCTACCGCACACAAGAACGTGCCGGCCTCAATTCGGTCAGCAACTACTCGGTGCGTGCAGCCGTGCAGGCGTTCAACGCCTTGAATACGAATGCGCCGTGTGCCGTGGCCTTCAATTTTCGCGCCCATTTTGATCAGCATTTCAGCAAGATCACCAATCTCGGGCTCTTGGGCGGCGTTCTCCAAAATGGTTTCACCCTCTGCAAGCGTGGCGGCCATTAAAAAGTTTTCAGTGCCAGTGACAGTCACCATGTCGGTGGTGATGCTGCAACCCCTCAGGCGCGCGCGGCCTGCCGGGAGCTTGGCAATCATGTAGCCGTGCTCGACCACAATCTCGGCGCCCATCGCTTGCAACCCCTTGATGTGCTGATCGACCGGGCGCGAGCCAATGGCACAGCCGCCTGGCAAAGACACCGTGGCCTCGCCAAAACGCGCCAGCAAAGGGCCCAGCGCCAATACAGATGCACGCATGGTTTTTACGAGCTCATAGGGTGCTTCGGGCGAGCTCAATGCACCCGCGTTGAGAACCACCGTACCTGGCATGGATGGATCGCGTTCTGCCGTTACTCCCATGTTGCGCACCAGCTTCAGCATGGTTGACACGTCTTGCAGGCCGGGCACGTTTTCAAGCGTGACGGTGTCGGCCGTCAGCAGCGCGGCACACAACTCTGGCAGGGCTGCATTTTTTGCGCCTGAAATGGTGACGGTTCCGTTCAGCGCATTGCCGCCCTTGATGAGAATTTTGTCCATGGCTTTGACTTGGGAATTGAACTTTAAGAGTTGGCCGCCCACTCAGCGGGCGTATAGGTTTTCATCGACAGCGCATGCACCTCGTTGGTTTGAATGCGGCCACCCAGCGTTGCATACACCTTTTGGTGGCGCTGGATAAGGCGCTGGCCCTCAAAAGCATTGGACACGATCGTCGCGTACCAATGCTGGCCGTCACCTGACAATTCAATGTGCTCGCACGGCAGGCCGCTGGAAATGATGGTTTGGAGTTCTTCGCTGGTCATATTGTTATCTGTCGTACGCTCAAGGTGATGTTTTTTCAAGCATGGGCCGCGCAGCTGGCTTTACCTGGCCTCAGGGGCAGAGAGCTACACGAAGTGAGTGAACGTGGTGCCATCAGCTTCTGATTTTGTAGCCAGTTCGCAGCATGTTGACAGCAATAGCGCTCACTACAAGTAACGCAGCCGACACAATGCCCAAACTGAGCCAAGGCGACACATCGCTCACGCCAAAAAAGCCGTACCTGAAGCCATCAATCATGTAGAAAAACGGATTCAGATGGCTAACGGTCTGCCAAAACGGGGGCAGCGAATGGATGGAATAAAACACGCCGCTTAAAAATGTCATGGGCATGATGACAAAGTTTTGAAACGCCGCCATCTGGTCGAATTTGTCAGACCACAGCCCAGCCACTACACCCAAAGCGCCCAGCATGGCCGCTCCCAAAATGGCAAAAAGCACGATCCAGAGCGGGTAGGCAAAGTCAGGCCGGCCAAAATAAACTGTGACCACAAATACACCGGCGCCCACCAGCAAACCACGCGCAACTGAAGCGCCGACGTATGCAAAAAACCAGTGCCAATGCGACAACGGCGTGAGCAGCACAAACACCAGACTGCCCATGATTTTGCTTTGAATGAGCGACGACGAACTGTTGGCAAAGGCGTTTTGCAGAACACTCATCATGACGAGGCCGGGCACCAAAAAGGCGGTGTAGTTGACAGTGCCGTACACCTTGACTTGGCCTTCAAGCACATGGCCAAAGATCAGCATGTACATCACGGCGGTTAACACCGGCGCGCCGACAGTTTGAAAGCCCACTTTCCAAAAGCGCAAAGTTTCTTTGTAAAGCAGGGTTTGCCAGCCGGTCATGCTGCTACTCCTGTTTTGCCAGACATGACATCCAGGAAAACATCTTCCAGGTCAGCCTTGCGAATTTCAATGTCTTCGGCGATCAAGCCCGCCTGACGAACCGCCGCCAGATATTGCTCAATCTCGTTGGCGTTGTGCGCTGGAAACTGCACAATTCTGCCCGTAATACGTGCCTTGCGCCTTAATTCAATCGGGAGTTCGCTATCAATTTTGAATCTGAGCACGTTTGAAGACGCTGCCTTCAGCAACTCTGAAGTGTTGGCCAAGGCCACCACCTTACCCTGCTTGAGCATGGCAATGCGGCTGCACAGCGCTTCGGCTTCTTCAAGGTAGTGCGTTGTCAGCAGCACGGTGCTGCCCTGTTTGTTGAGCTTGGCAATGAATTGCCACAGGGTTTGCCGCAGCTCGACATCAACGCCGGCGGTGGGTTCGTCCAGCACAATGACTTGCGGCTTGTGTACCAAAGCTTGGGCAACTAAAACGCGGCGCTTCATGCCGCCCGACAGCTGGCGCATATTGGCGTTGGCTTTGTCAGCCAGCCCGAGACTGCTGAGCAGCTCGTCTATCCACCCATCGTTGGACTTGATACCGAAATATCCGGACTGGATGCGCAGCGCTTCGCGCACGGTAAAAAACGGGTCGAACACCAGCTCCTGCGGCACAACACCGAGAACGCGACGCGCGGCAGCATAGTCGGTGACTACATCGTGTCCGTGCACCGTCACCTTCCCTTGGCTGGCTCTGGACAACCCCGCCAAAATGCTGATGAGTGAAGTTTTTCCCGCACCGTTTGGGCCCAGCAAGCCAAAAAATTCGCCCTGCTGGATATCAAAAGTCACGTCGTCAAGGGCCTTGACGACGGGCCCAATTTGTTTGCGTGCTGGAGGGTAAGTTTTAAAAACCGATTGGAATGAAATAGCTGGCATCAGCCCACCATTTTACGAGGGTAAAGCCTGCAAGCAGGCCGTACCTGTCGAAACATTTGGGAATTGAAAACCGAAGCGCCGGCTTCGGCCGTCAGGCAGTGTTGGTCGAAGCGTCGGAACCAACAAGCTGCGCCACCCCGTAAAGCGTTGCAAGCTGCACCAATTTACTCGGCAAGCCTCTTACCGAGAACGGTTTGCCCGCAGCCAATGCCCCACGCCTGCACGCCAACAGCACTGCCAGGGCTGAGGAATCAAACTCCCGCAACTGGTCAGCCATGACCACCACTGCACCCGAGTGCGTAAGTATCTGGCTTTTTAGGCTTTGCGAAAGCGCGTCGGCGTCGTCGTGCGTTACTTTTGCGGGCAAATTCAGCATTTTTTCAAGCCACAGTTGGGGCAGCTGGGATCAGGGCTTTTTGGCCGAATTGCTTTTATTGCGCTCTGCCAGTGTTGCGATCAGGCCATCTACGCCCTTGGCGCTGATTTCTTGCGCAAACTGGGTGCGGTAGGTTTCCACCATCCAGACGCCCAGCACATTCAGGTCATAAATTTTCCAGGCGCTGCCTGACTTTTCCATCCGATAGTCAAGTTGCACTGGATCGCCCCGGCCCAACACTTCGGTGCGCACAACCACTTCCGTATCAGCCGCGGCTGCGCGCAAAGGCTTGACACTGATCGATTGGTCCTTGACTTGTGACAACGCGCCGGAGTACGTGCGCACCAGCAGTGCCTTGAACTCATCTTGCAGTCGTTTTTGCTGATCAGGGGTTGCCTGGCGCCAATTGCGACCAACCGCAGCGGCCGTCATGCGCGTGAAGTTCACGTTCGGCATGATCTGGTTATCAACCAGTGCACTGATTTTGGCGATGTCGCCTAGCTGCATGGCCTTGTCGGCTTTGATGCTGTCCATGACTTCAGTCGAAATACGTTTGATCAGCACATCAGGTGCCTCGCCAGCGGCGCTCGATAAACCGGTGGAAACAGCCATGACCAAACCAAGCATTAACGCACCCAAGCGGCCGGTAAGGGAGGCAAAAAATTTACTGGTAATCATATAAGTATTCGTCTTTCAAGAAAAAGTGACTGGGAATAAACGCCTTGCGCTATACAACGCACCAAATCAAAACAGGTGGACATACCTTGCGTCAAGCTGCAAGCAACGTGCGATTTCGCATTAATTGGGCGAAGCGCGAGGGTTTGCGCGAATGGTTCGGGCAGGCGGTCGTGCTGGCGCGTTTTGGCTCCCCTCGGGCAGGTCAAAGCGCTCTTCGGGCACTGCGGGCGCACCCCTGCCCGCAATTCCAGCGCGTTTGCGCTGCAGGTATGCATCCCTGGCAAAAGCATACTTGTCAAGCGATGCCAAGTCCAGCAGTTCGCTGGCCTGCAAAAAACTGGCGCGAAGATCGACCACACGCAATACGGTCAATGAGTTGCGGGTCGGAACATCGCTCAGGTTAGTGACAACGTCGGTGCTGCCTTCAATGACGGTACCGACTGCGTCTCTGACTGAAGACGGACCGAGTACGGGCAGAACGATGTACGGCCCAGAACCAATTCCCCAGACCCCAAGCGTTTGGCCAAAGTCTTGAGGGTGGCGTTCCAGGTCCATTTCGCTGCCAACATCCAGCAGCCCGCCCAAGCCGAATACAGTGTTCACCCCTAAACGCATGAATGTCTCGATAGCATCTTGCGGCTTTGCCTGCAGCACGTTGTTGATAAGGGTGCGAACATCCAGAAGGTTGCCAAAGAAATTACCCACACCAGTACGCACCGGCGCTGGAGTCACATTTTTATAGGCGGTGGCAACAGGCTTGAAAATCGCGCGGTCAAGTCCGTCGTTGAACTGAAACACGGTTCGGTTCAGCGGCTCCAGCGGGTCCTCGGGATTTGCATTTGGCCCACTGGCGCAGCCCTGCAGGACGCCTAGCAAAAGGCCAAGCGCGACAACGTAAATGCGGTTTTTTTTCAACGTTAGAGAATTCATTTTTTTTCTGCCACTGGCGGCACCGGGGTCGAAGGTTCTGGAGATTTTGTGTCGGCGGCTTTGCTGAACAAAAATTGGCTGATGAGGTTTTCGAGTACCACAGCAGATTGGGTTTGTTTGATGATGTCGCCAGCTGCGATATTCTTCTCACTTCCGCCTGCCTCAACGCCGATGTATTGCTCACCGAGCAAGCCGCTGGTCAAAATCTTTAGCGACGAGTCTTTAGGAAAAGCGTACTTGCTCTCCAATGCGAGATTAACACTGGCTTGATAAGACTTGTCGTCAAATGTAATGCTCTCAACGCGCCCAACAACAACGCCTGCGCTTTTCACGGCTGCACGTGGTTTAAGGCCGCCAATGTTGTCGAATTTTGCCACGACTTTGTACTCGGTATCAAAATTCAGCGAAAGCAAGTTTGCAGATTTAAGCGCCAGAAATAAAACCGCACCCGCGCCGATAAGTACAAACAAACCTACCCAAAAATCATTTTTCGAACGTTGCATTTTTTAGTCTTTCAAAATCTGACGCGTTGCGCCCCGCCAGATGTAGCATATTTTTGATTTTGGCAGGTCTGGCTGAAATGCGGCGATTGGCACGTTAAACACTGAACATTAATGTAGTGAGCAAGAAATCCAGTCCCAGTACGGCCAGCGATGCAACCACCACGGTGCGGGTCGTCGCCCGTGAAACTCCCTCGGGCGTCGGCTGCGCTTCAAAACCCTGATAGAGCGCCACAAAGGTCACCGTGATGCCAAAAACGAAACTTTTAATAACGCCGTTGCCTACATCGCGCCATACATCAACGCCAGATTGCATCTGACTCCAGAACGAACCCGCATCGACGCCAATCATCACCACGCCCACGAACCAGCCGCCCATCACGCCCACAGCGCTGAACACGGATGCCAACAACGGCATGGCAATAATCCCGCCCCAGAACCGTGGCGCCAAAATACGCTGGACTGGATCCACCGCCATCATTTCCATAGCAGACAATTGCTCGCCAGCTTTCATCAAGCCTATTTCCGCAGTCAATGCCGTTCCTGCTCGCCCCGCAAACAGCAACGCAGTAACCACCGGCCCAAGCTCACGAACCAGACTCAAAGTGACCAACAGGCCCAAGGTATCGGCTGCGCCAAAGCGCTGTAGCGTGTAGTAGCCCTGCAAGCCCAAAACAAAACCAACAAACAAGCCCGACACGCCGATTAGCGCCAGCGAGTAATTGCCTAAAAATAAAATCTGGTCACGCACCAGTCCGAAGCGGCCCAGCGCGTTGCCACTGGTGGCGACCAGGCGGATGAACAAGCGTGTGGAATGCCCCAAATGCATCAATTGCTGGCGCACCGAAAAGCCGATACTGGAAACCACGTTGGCCCTGCCGCCCGGCTTGGTGCTGCTCATGAGCGCTTTCTTTTTTGTGGTTCCGCGACTTCACTAAAGTCAGCGTCCACGTCGGGCCCTGGGTAGTGGAACTTCACCGGGCCTTCGCTTAGCGCATTCACGAACTGGTGCACCAAAGGGTCGTCAGAATGCCGAACTTCATCGGGCGTTCCCTGCGCGGCAATGGCGCCGTTGGCCAGAATAATCACCTTGTCGGCGATACGAAAGGTTTCTTCCAAATCGTGCGACACCACGATACTGGTAATACCCAGCGTGTCATTGAGCTGGCGAATCAATTGCGCGGCGGTGCCGAGCGAAATTGGATCGAGCCCGGCGAAGGGCTCGTCGTACATGATGAGTTCTGGGTCTAGCGCAATGGCACGGGCCAGTGCGACGCGGCGGGCCATGCCGCCAGAAATTTCACTCGGCATCAAGTCCCGTGCGCCTCGTAGCCCTACGGCGTTGAGCTTCATGAGCACAATGTCTCGAACCAAATCAGCAGAAAGATCGGTGTGCTCCCGCAGGGGGAAGGCCACGTTGTCAAACACGCTCAAGTCAGTAAACAGGGCGCCGAACTGGAACAGCATGCCCATGCGTCTGCGGGCCAGATAAAGTGCGGCCCGGCTCATCTGGCCGACGTCGTGGCTATCAAAGAGCACCGAGCCGCTGTTCGATTTTTGCTGGCCGCCAATAAGCCGGAGCACGGTGGTTTTTCCGCCGCCTGATGCGCCCATCAGCGCAGTCACTTGGCCGCGCGGCACAGCCAGGGTCACATGGCCCAATATAAGGCGATCGTCGGCTCCGCCGCCGTAGGAAAACGAAACGTCTTTGAATTCAACTAGGTTAGAAGACACGGTGGTCGGGGTTGACATAACTAACTGCAGGGTCTGGTTGGGCTGTGGCAATTACACCGCAATTATGATAAACGCAACAAATTAAGCAGAGATGAAGCGCAGATGAAATTGATGTAAGACACCAAGACAATCAAAAACCCTTTTAAATGCTATTAAATTAGTAGCTACTTGCGCCAATAGTTAGGGCGCTAAAGGCATATTTGACCAATTATGTCTGCACAAGCCGTTTCGCCTTGGCAATCGACATCAGCATGCCAACCGCCAGGCCAAGGGTGACCATGGCGGTGCCGCCATAGCTGATGAAGGGCAGCGGCACGCCGACGACGGGCAAAATCCCGCTGACCATGCCCATATTTACGAAAGCGTAGGTGAAAAAAATCATCGTCAGGGCGCTGGCCAATAGTCTGGAAAAGAGCGTAGGGGCGTCCATAGCAATCGCCAGCCCGCGCAGAATCAAAAAGGTAAACGCGACGATCAACATCAGGTTGCCCATCAGGCCAAACTCTTCAGAAAACGCCGCAAAAATAAAGTCGGTTGTGCGCTCAGGGATGAATTCGAGATGCGTCTGGGTGCCGGCCATAAAACCCTTGCCGAACAACCCCCCCGAGCCGATAGCGATCATGCCCTGAATAATGTGAAAGCCCTTGCCCAACGGGTCTCGGGACGGGTCAAGCAGCGTGCAAATGCGCTGCTGCTGGTAGTCGTGCAGCACCGGCCACCTTACGCCGTCTGCGCAAAGTTGGGGTTCAAACCACACCAGCAAAACCATGCCCACCAGCCCCAGCACAACTGGCGGCGCAATAAGTTTCCAGCTGAGGCCGGCGAAAAAAATCACCGCCAAACCGGCCGCAAGGACCAAAAGCGAGGTACCCAGGTCGGGCTGCCTCATGATTAATCCCACTGGAACGACCAAAAGCGCCCCAGCCACCAGAAAGTCTAGCGGGCGCAGCTGGCCTTCGCGCTTTTGAAACCACCAAGCAAGCATTAGAGGCATGGCGATTTTTAAAATTTCACTTGGCTGTATCACCACGCCCACATTCAGCCAGCGGCGCGCGCCCTTTTTTGTGATGCCAAAAATTGCCACCGCAATCAATAGCCCCACCCCGATTACATACAGCGGCACGGCAAGCGACATCAATCGCTGCGGCGAGATTTGCGCCACCACAAACATGATGAACCCCGCAATCAGCATATTGCGGCCATGGTCAACAAACCGGCTACCGTGGTCATACCCGGACGAATACATGATAAGAAGGCCAGCGCAGGCGAGCATGAACACAGCAAAGGCGAGCAAGCCATCAAACCCGCTCAGGAGCGGGGTTGCGCGCTTTAGCAGCGAAGGTTTGTCAAATACGGCAGCCATGCGAGATTATCAGCGAGCTTGGCCGGTCTTTCTTGTCAGAGAAAACACGGCGCTGATTACACTTGGGCCATCACATTGAAGGGTCGCGTTTTGTTTGTATTGTTTGAAGAAGCCGGAAAGCACTTGGCCGGTCGCGTTTTGGCTGAGTCCGACAGCTCGCTGCAGGTGGAGCTTGACTCGGGGAAGCGGGTGAAGGTCAAAACTGCCAACGCACTGATCAAGTTTGAAAAACCTCAACCCGCTGACCTGATAGTCGCTGCGCAAAAGCTAGGCCAGGACATCGACCTTGAACTGGCATGGGAGTTCGCAAGCGAAGAAGAATTTGGTTTTGCCGACTTGGCGCGTGATTACTTCAGCGCTGATCCATCAAAGCCTGCATCGCTGGAGCAGCAGTGCGCTGCGCTGTTCAGGCTGTTTGATGCGCCGCACTACTTTCGGCGCGCGGGCAAAGGCAGGTTCAAGAAAGCGCCACTCGAAATACTCCGGCTCGCGCTGGCAGCCATTGAAAAGAAGAAGCAAGCTGCTTTGCAAATCACTGTGTGGGCCACAGAGCTGGCTGCAGGCACTTGCCCAGAACCGATTCGTGAGCAGCTCTACAAAATTCTATTCAAGCCTGATAAAAATACCAGCGAATACAAGGCGGTTGTTGAGGCGGCCAAATCCACCCACACCGCACCGCTCGATTTACTGCAACGCTCGGGCGCAATCGCGTCGCCTTACCAGTTTCATTACAAACGCTTTTTGTTTGAAAACTTTCCCAAAGGCACGGGTTTCCCGACGCTAACTGCGCCGCAACACACCGAAATTTTGCCGCTGGCAAATGTCAAAGCGTTTTCAATCGACGACTCGGCCACCACTGAGATCGACGACGCACTTTCAGTTGACGGGCTGGGCACTGGCTCCGTCACACTCGGTGTCCACATAGCGGCACCAGGCCTGGCCGTGTTGCCCGCAAGCCCCATCGACCAGCTGGGGCGTGCGCGGTTGTCCACGGTGTACATGCCGGGCTACAAACTCACGATGTTGCCCGAAGCTGTAGTGCAAAACTACACCCTGCAAGAAGGCCGGGATTGCCCAGCCGTATCGTTGTACGTCACCCTGGACGAGAAGACGCTGGCAATCACGGCGTCAGTGACCCGACTGGAACTGGTGCCAATTGCTGCCAACCTGCGCCACGACGTGCTTGACAGCACCTTCACCGAAGCGTTTTTCATCGCTACTGATTCAATAGCTGCTAGCGCCCACATCGATTGGTCTAGAGAGCTTATTTTCTTGCATCGCTTAGCCAAGCACCTCAAGGCTGAGCGGGAAGTTGCGCGCGGTAAGCCCGAAAACTTCAACCGCCCCGACTACAACTTCAAACTTGACAACCCCAGCGGACAAGAGCCGGTGGGCAACGAGCAGGTGACCATTACCACCCGCCAGCGGGGCGCACCGCTGGATTTGATCGTGGCCGAGGCAATGATCCTGGCCAACAGCACATGGGGCAACTGGTTGGCCGAGCATGGCGTTCCTGGCATTTACCGAAGCCAGGCCAGCCTGGCGCCGGGCGTGAAGGTGCGCATGGGCACCAAGGCATTGCCGCACGCCGGGCTGGGGGTAAAAAGCTACGCATGGTCGACGTCGCCGCTGCGCCGCTACACCGATCTGGTTAACCAGTGGCAAATCATTGCATGCGTTAAAAATGGCCGCACTGCGGCGCTGGTGGCGCCGTTCAAACCCAAAGACGCGGAGCTGTTCTCCATCATTTCCGGGTTCGACGCCGCTTACAGCGCCTACAACGCCTACCAAAACGGCATCGAGCGGTATTGGACGCTGAAATACCTGCAACAAAACGGCATCACCGAAATAACAGCAACCGCGTTTAAAGACCATTTGGTACGCGCCGACGACCTTCCGCTGGTGTTGCCAGCAAGCGGCGCGCTTGGGCTGCCAAGAGGCGCGAAAGTGCGCATAAAGCTGGGCGAGATTGACGAGATCACGCTCGACGTAACAGGCGCCGTGATAGAGCGACTGGACCTGGAGTCTGGCGCGGCGGCACCAGACAACGCAGGTAACGGCGACAGTGAAGACGACGAAGATGCACCGGCTGGCCCAATTTCGATTGCCGTCGACGTCAGCGATGCGATTGAAGACGCGCAAACGGTTGGCACCAGCCCGGCTTAGCCGTGCTTTCTCTCCGATAATCCTGCGTAGTGAAATCACTCAGCACACTTCAAATTGCCCTGTTGGCGTCCGCTGCGCTGCACGTGGTGGTGCTGACGACGCGTTTTGTCGACCCTGAGCGTTTTGACCGCGTATTTAAAGACACGCCGCTAGAAGTGATTTTGGTGAATGCCAAATCGAACGAAAAGCCGGACGTGGCAAAGGCGATTGCACAAACTTCACTGGCTGGCGGTGGCGATATGGAAAAGGGTCGGGCCACGTCGCCGCTACCGCCATCGGCCCTTACCAACATGGGTGATGCCGCTGAGGAAGCACAGCGAAAAGTTGAGTCCATGCAGGAGCAACAAACCCAGCTGCTGGCGCAAATCAAAAAAGAACTGGCAACGATGCCACCGCCCGATCCCAAGCTGCCAACCAACGACCCGATGCAGTCTGAACGCGAAGAAAAGCGCAAGCAGCTGGTCAAAATTCTGGCGGAAATTGAAAAGCGCATCAATGAAGAAAATGCGCGCCCGAAAAAGCGCTACATCAGCCCCGCAACGCGCGAAGAGGTGTACGCGATTTACTACGACAGCCTGCGTCGAAAAATTGAAGACAAGGGCACCACCAACTTCCCCGAGCTGGCTGGTAAAAAGCTGTACGGCGAGTTGACCATGATCGTGACCGTGAACTTCGACGGCCGCATTTTGGCCACAGAAGTCGTTGAAACCTCGGGCAACCTGACGCTCGACCGCCGGGCGCAAACGATTGTCAAAGGGACCGGTCCATTTGAAAAATTCAGCGACGCCATGCGCCGCAAGGCTGACCAGATTGTGGTGGTTTCGCGCTTCAAATTCACGCGTGACGAGACGCTTGAAACCAAGCTGACCGAGCGATGACCGCCGCACCATGAAAGGTTTGCTGCGATTGGCCGTCTTGTTGCTGCTGGCAGGAATCGCTTTGCAACTGTACTTTGTTGCACGCATTGCTTTGATGGCGGTTGTCAATCCTGAATCCACAGCGTTTGAGCGATCCGCGGTTTACAACGTTGTCGCCAACACCGGCAGCCTGAAATGGCGGCAGCAGTGGATGCCGTATGAGGATATTTCGGATAACCTGAAGAAAGCGGTTATCGCGTCAGAAGACGCAAGCTTTAATGCGCATGAAGGCGTGGACGTTGAAGCACTGGAAAAAGCTTGGGAAAAAAATGCCAAGGCCGATGCGCGCGCCGAGCAGCGCTTGCAGCAATCGGCAAACAGACCATCCAGTAACAAGGCACCGGCCAAGCCGCCCAAAATCATCGGCGGCTCAACCATTACCCAGCAGCTGGCAAAAAATCTTTTTTTGTCAGGTGAGCGCACATTGCTGCGCAAAGGCCAGGAGCTGGTACTCACCTTGCTGCTGGAGCAGCTTTTAAGCAAGCAGCGTATTCTCGAAATTTACTTGAACAGCGTTGAATGGGGCGAAGGCGTTTTTGGCGCAGAAGCAGCGGCGCAGTACTACTACCGCAAACCTGCAATCAAATTAAGCGCTTACGAAGCCGCCCGGCTTGCGGTGATGCTGCCGCGCCCCAAGTATTTTGAAACGCGTCCGAATTCAGGCTATTTGTCGTCACGTGCCAGCACCATCGCAGCGCGCATGGGCGGGGTGGAGATTCCGTGATTTTTCGACAGGCCGCCCTTAGAAAAATAGCAGCCCCTTGGGGCTGTGGCTTGCGGCTCCAGACCTGCTCCGGCAGGTCTGGACAGAACACAGAAGCGAAGCCTCTGGCGAGCAGCGGCCTGCAAGGTGCAGCTTTGTACGCAAAGCGACAAGCGCGGGGGCAAACATGCGGGCGAAACTGATGAGCCTATTTTTGCTCGGGCTGATTCGCGTCTTGACCGGCGCCCAGGCCCGCTGGCAAGGTTGCCCGCCAAAAGCAGAGCAGCGAATTTATTTTGCCAACCACCAGAGTCACGCTGACCTGGTGCTGATGTGGGCGGCGCTGCCCGAAGAGCTGCGCAGCATTACCCGGCCAATTGCGGCTAAAGACTACTGGACAAAAACTCCGTTCAAACAATGGATCACCACTGCCGTTTTTAACGCCATTTACGTTGACCGTGCTAAAACTGGCGAGCAAGATCCACTCGAGCCGTTGATCGACGCGCTGGAAAGCGGTGACTCGGTGATTTTGTTCCCCGAGGGCACACGTGGGAACCAGGAAGAGCCGCAAAAATTCAAGTCCGGTCTGTACAACCTCGCGCAGAAATTTCCCAATGTGGTGCTGGTACCCGCCTGGATCAACAACGTGCAGCGCGTCATGCCCAAAGGCGAAATTGTTCCGGTCCCGATTTTGTGCTCAGTGACTTTTGGCGCACCGATTGCCTTGGGCGCAGATGAAGAACGCAGTGAATTTTTGACCCGCGCGCGGCTCGCGGTGCTGGACCTCAGGGAAACCTGATGACAAGTTTTCTGCGCAACCTCACGCCATCGCAGCAGGTCGGCTTGCTGTTCATATTTGTATTTGGAACGCTGGTACTGGTCAGCATTTACGGTTTTGTGATGTCGATGAAAGACAACGCAGAAGACGATGCCAACAGCCAGAAGATCAAGGACTTCAATGGCCTGCTGCGCACTTCATGGCTGATGTCGGTCGTGTTCTGGGTAGGCTGGACGCTGGGCGAAACCATGGCCACGGTGCTCTTTGGCATCGTCGCATTTTTTGCACTACGCGAATTCATCACGCTTTCGCCCACGCGCCAGGGCGATCACAACAGCCTGGTCATCGCATTTTTTATAGTGTTGCCCGTGCAGTTTGCACTTGTCATCACGGAGCGTTTTGATTTGGTCACGGTATTTATTCCGGTGTACGTATTTTTAGCGATCCCGGTGGTGGGCGCGCTGGCTGGCGACACGCGGCATTTTTTGGAGCGCAACGCCAAACTGCAATGGGGCATCATGGTGTGCGTTTACGGCATCAGCCATGTGCCTGCATTGCTGCTGCTCAAGTTTCCAAACTACCAGGGGAAAAATGCGTTTTTGGTTTTCTTTCTGGTGTTTGTCGTGCAGACCTGCATGATCGCTCAGCACCTGGTGGGCAAGCGGCTTGCCAAGGCGCCAAGCGCGCCAGGCGTCAGTAAAAGTTTTAACTGGACCAGTTGGTTCATTGCGGTATTGGTGGCCAGTTTGGTGGGCGGGGTGATGGCAGGGCTGACGCCATTCAAGCCCGCGCAGGCAGTGGCGATGGCGATGATTGCCTGCGTTTCCGGATCGCTCGGGCATTTGGTCATGAAAGCGTTGAAGCGCGACCGGGGCATCACCAATTGGGGCACTGAAGGCAAGTCTGTGACTGGGGCCAGCGGCCTCCTCGACCGGGTGGATGCGCTGTGCTTTGCGGCACCGGTGTTCTTTCACTCGGTTCGGTGGTACTTTGGCATCTGATTTAATGGTCAAATTGGTACGCAGCGCCCATAATATGGTCGCAAGCAGCTCCTGATTAAATAGCATATGCGAATACTCGGCATTGACCCTGGGCTGCAAATTGCTGGTTTCGGCGTGGTTGATGTTGACGGCCAGAACCTGCGCTACGTCGCCAGCGGCACGATTAAAACCACCCACCTCGATCGCGGTGATTTACCCGCTCGTTTGAAAGTACTGTTTGACGGTGTGCGCGAAGTGGTGGAGCGCTACCAACCGACCAGCTCCAGTGTGGAGATTGTGTTTGTCAACGTCAACCCGCAAGCCACGCTGCTACTCGGCCAGGCCCGGGGCGCTTGCATCACGGCGCTTGTGTCTTGTGATCTACCGGTTGCCGAATACACCGCACTTCAATTGAAAAAAGCAATCGCTGGCTATGGCAAAGCCGGAAAGGCGGAAGTGCAGCAAATGGTGATGCGCCTGCTCAAGTTGCCTGCGCTACCAGGCAAAGATGCCGCAGATGCACTGGGGCTGGCGATCACGCACGCGCATGCGGGCCGGTCAAACGCTATTTTGGCGGCGGCTACGTCGCTCAAGCCCAAATCGAGCGCAGCTTACAAGGCTGGTCGAAGCTTCTAAACGCCAAGAGTGGAGTCACGCGGTACCTGGCGTCAACAGTGACGGCTGCTACGCGCTGGTCTCTAGGAGCCTGGGCCAAACGGGCTGCGAAAATTCACTTAGCTTGAATTTCTTGAAAATAGCAGAATTTCTGAAAGCCCACTAATGCTATTAATTACTTAGCTGCTTACGCCCGTATTTATTTGTCTAGAAGCACTTTTATAGATAAAACTACCTCCGCGGATCAATTTAACAGATTGCAAAGGCAGATAGGGGCGATTTATTGCAGCCCACGTAGCGTTCGCGACACCTTGGCTAAAAACCGCTCACGTTCAAGCCCATCCACGTCGTTCATATTGTGCATTTGAAGCCAGGTGACTTTGCATTTCTTGGCCATCAGCACACGCAGGCCGCGAGTGAACAACTTTCGGTGTGGATCACCAATGACTTTAAGCCACCACCACGGTGCACCGCCTGTTGTCACCACAGTGAGGCGTTGAACATGTTGCAACCCAGGGGCTGTGATTTGCCCCTTTTTGGCAGGCGGCGTAAAGGCCACACCCGGTAGCCAAACCCTTTCCAGCCAACCTTTGAGAACGGCTGGCGGGCCATACCACCAGGTAGGGTGAACAAACACCAAGTGCTCAGCCACGCGCAGCGCATCGACATGCTTTTGTACGCGGGCTTCAACCAGGCTGGGGTTGACCACATAAGCACGCCGCTCGTCAAGCGTCATGACCGGGTCAAATTGCTCGGCGTACAAATCCAGCGTCATCAAGTCATGATCAGCAGCACGCAGTGCATCACAGGCGGCTCGGAACAAGGCGGCATTGAAGCTCTCCGGGTCGGGGTGGCAATGCACCACCAGTGTTTTCATACGGCAGGCGCGGACGAGGGAACGGCCATATCATCCTGCCAGCCTTCGGTCTTGCCGGGGTTCATCAGGCCATGCGGATCGGCAATTTTTTTGAAATCAATTTGCGCCGTATCAATGGTTTTCATGCCGCCACCTTCAATGGTGTAAACATGGTTGTCCAGCACCATGCAGCCATCGGCTTCAAATCCGCCAATGATTTCGTACAAGCGTTCTTTGTCAAAGTATGCAATCAGCGGCAGGCCAAAAACGACGGGGCCGTTGTGGTCACGGGCGAACTCGTGGTGCATCAGCACCTCATCGCCCCAGCGCTGCATGTGCTCTTCAATTTTGGCAACGTCTAAAGGCCAGGCGTGAATGGTTTGCAGGTTTGTCCAACTGCGGTCTTGCCGCAGCGCCATCAGCGTGGTGTGGTTCCAGCCACATTCAAAGGCAGGCGGGATGCCTGCTGCTATCAGCTCGTCCTCTGTCATGGCCATAGTCTCAAGCCCGCCATGCTGTTCAACCATGTCGCGCCATTGCGGCAGGTAGTCGGGGTGAATCATGCTGAAGACGGCATCTCGATTCGCTGGAAAGCGCGCACCAAATTCCTTTTCATAAAACGGGGCAAAGCGGCGTTCTACAGCCGTGATTAAAAAAGCATCCAACAGCGCTTCATTCGGCGTGTTGTTGTCGCCAATCGGTACGCTGCGGTTAACAGCATCTGTGGCGGCCACGCAAAGCTTCAAGGCCTGCGAATAGCCGTCAAACAATGCAATGTGATGAACCCAGTTCACAGCAGGTTTCAGGCTCAACGTCAACTCCGTCATGATGCCGTTGGTGCCAAAGGCGTGGTGTACTTTTTGGATGTCTGCACCCACCAGTTCGATCACACGCGGCTCAGCCTCCAGTGTCACCACCTTGATGCGCGTGACATTGCCAGGGTCTTTCAAAATGCCGTTACGTATCGAGCCTGCGCCGCCGTAACCACCGCCCACAAAGCCGCCAATCGTGGCAATGTCGCGGGTGCTGGGGTACATCAGCAGCTCTTGCCCGCCAGGTACGCAGTTGTCCGCACGCACGGCGCGCTCCAGGTCCATCATGAACATGCCGGCCTCACAGGTCACTTGACCAGGCGCAATCGACAGCACGCGGTTCAAACCCGTGATGTCCAAAATCACGCCGCCTTCTAACGGCACGCATTGGCCGTAGTTGCCGGTGCCACCGCCGCGCACTGTCAGGTTGATGTGGTTTTTGCAAGCGGCTGCTGCAACGCGAATCAACTCAGCTTGGTCACGCGGCTTGACCAAGACCTCACCCAGCTTGTCGCCCAGCGTTTGCTGAAGCAACGGGCTGTACCAGAAATAGTCTTTGCTTTTGACGCTCAGGGTGTGGTTATCTTGAGTCCAGCTGATACCTTCAATAGCGGCCAAGAAGGCGTTGATAAGTGCAGGAGCAGTCATTTTTTAAGCTGCTCCCAAACCCGCAGCTTGCCGGGGTTCAGTAGCCCCTGCGGGTCGAAGCGTCGTTTGAATTCCAGCACTTTTGGGTCCAGACTGTTTTGCTTGCCGTCTTCCACCACGTACACATGGGGGTTGTTAATTTGCACGCCATGTTCGCGGTAAATCTCCATGATTTCGTTCAGGCGCTGTTCTGTTGTGTAGCGAATAATTTGCAGGCCGCTGCAATTGAACTCGCCCTCTTTGGTGCGCAAAAACTCCAGGTGCATCAGTACTTCACCACTCAGCGCTTTTTCAAGCGCCTTGACTTGCTCCATGTTGCGTGACGGCGTAAACCCGCTTTGAATATAAGTCAGTGTTTTGTCGATCTTCAGTGCATTCAGGGTGGTGTGGTTCCAGGTGAACTCAATTAACGTGCGGTTACTGGTACGTACTTCATCTGCGGTTTTGCGGTAGCTAATGTGGCCACGATGTGCTTTGACCATCTCTGCCAACCCTTCTTCAGACTCAGGCGCAAGCACGAGGAGCACCGCGTGGCATTTGCCCGGTAAAAATTCGGCCAACGCCGTCATGTACTCGGGTATGGGTGCAGCTAAAAAGCAGACTTCTTTTTTAACCAAAGCAGGCGCGCGGGTAAAGCGGTTGGCAAACTCCAGTGCGTCGTCAAACTGATCAAACACCGCAATGCATTCCATCCATGGCAGTGTCGGGGCCAAGGCCACTTCAAGCTCCAGCACAATGCCATTGGTGCCGTAGGTGTGGTGCAGCTGCATGGCATCTGGCCCGCGCAGCTCGGTAATTTGGGGTTCTGGCTCAACGCTCATCACCCGCACACCCAGCACATTGCCGGGTGCAGCAACCGGGCCGTAGTTGATCGACCCAACCCCACCAAAACCGCCACCAAACAAGCCGCCCAGCGTGGCGCTGCGAAAGGTCGATGGCATCCAGCGCAGCTCTTGCCCACCCAGCTTGGCTTGCACGTCAAACTGCGCCAGGCGTATGCCAGCTTGCGCCCGGCCCACTGCGCCTTTGACCCAGCAAAAAGCGTTGTACGCACTCATGTCCAGTATCAGGCCGCCCTGCAACGGCGTGCATTGGCCGTAGTTGCCGGTGCCGCTGCCGCGCACGGTGATGGGTGTGCCTGTGCGCGCGCACGCCGACACGACGCGGCGTATTTCGTCTTCGGTGCGTGGGCGCACCGCGATGTCGCCGCGCTTGCCTTCGAGCTGGCGTTTGAGCACTGGGCTGAACCATGAAAAGTCTTGCGACAGGCGGTCAATGCGTGCTGTGTCAAGTATCCAGTCGAGGTCGGGTAAATCCTCAGCCAATTGCGCAGTGGTAAATTCAAGTGTCGTCATTTTTTAATCGCGTTAATCGCGTTAGTCGTGTGAGGTTTCGCTGGCGTGCCAGTCACCCAATGCCCAGCGCGACAGCCAGGCCATCGCGGCAAAAAGCGCAACACCAGTCAGAGAGATCAGCAACAGTGCAGCAAACATGCGCGGTATGTTGAGCTGAAAGCCCGCCTGTAAAATTTGGTAGGCCAAGCCTGCGCCCGAGCCGCCCGTGCCCGCTACAAACTCAGCCACCACTGCACCAATCAATGCCAGACCGCTGGAAATACGCAGACCACCAAAAAAATAGGGCAAGGCGCTCGGTATGCGCAGCCGGAGCAGCGTTTGCAAGCGGGTGGCTCGGTTGAGTTTGAAGTAGCTTTGCAAGTCCGGCTCAATGCTACGCAAGCCCAGCGTGGTGTTGCTGATGATGGGAAACAGCGCGACCAACGTGGCACAAATCACCATGGAAGCGGTTGGATTTTTCACCCAGATAATGATGAGTGGCGCGACCGCCACAATCGGCGTGACCTGCAGCAGTACGGCGTAGGGGAACAGCGCGGTTTCTATCAATTTGCTTTGCACAAACAAAAATGAAATTAGCACGCCGGTGACAGCGGCAGTGACAAATGCCAGTAACGTGATTTTTACTGTCACCCAAAGCGCCAATACCAGCGGCAGCCAGTCGGTGAAAAGGGTTTTCACCATCAACCAAGGGGACGGCACTAAATAAGGCGGCAGCTCGTAAGCCACCACCAGCCCTTGCCACAACGCGATGATGAAAATGCCCACCAGAGCCGGGTAAACCACGCGCTGCACAGCAGGCCTAACCATCAGCGGCGTATGCTTCGGCGTGGTCGTCGTCACGTCACTTCCTCTTGCTCGGCGCTGGCCAGCAGCAAGCTGTCTTGCAGCTGTTTGGCGTACACGCTGAACTGCGGGGACACCATGAAGTCGGCTGTGCGCGGGTAGGGCTCGTTGATGTTGAATTCTTGCACCACGCGGCCAGGCCGGGCCGCCATCATGATGACGCGGCTGGACAAAAATACCGCCTCATGAATCGAATGCGTGACGAAAATAACTGTCAGTTTTTTCTTGCGCCACAAGTCTAGCAAGTCACTGTCCAGTTTGTGTCGGGTAATTTCATCCAGTGCGCCAAACGGCTCGTCCATCAACAGCAAGTCGGGTTGCACCACCAAAGAACGTGCAATCGACACCCGCATTTGCATACCGCCTGACAGCGCACGCGGCAGCGCGTCAGCAAACTTTGACAAACCCACCAAAGCCAGAGCCTCGGCCACGCGCACATCGGCTTGTTTTTTGTCGATACCCGCCAGGTCCAACGGCAGCCGCACATTGGTCTGCACACTGGCCCAAGGCATGAGGGTAGGCGACTGAAAAACGAAGGCCATTTTCCGCCCACTTGCCTCTAATTGCTCTACCGGCTTGCGCCACAAGAGCAATCGTCCATCAGTAGCGTCCAACAGCCCTGCCACCATTTTCAGCAAGGTGCTTTTGCCGCAGCCCGACGGCCCGAGCAACGTAACAAACTCGCCTTCTTCAATCCGCAAGTTCACGGGCATCAATGCCCGTGTCCCGTTGGGGTAGGTTTTTTCTGCTGACAAGACCTCTAGCGCAGGCGGTCGATCGATCTGCGCATGGTCAGGCTTTGGGTCTTGTGGGTTCACGGTTGTCTTTAATAAAACGCGAGCTTCATGCTCAAGGCATGACCTTGGCGTCTTTGATAAAGGAAAAGTCATAAGCCTTGTTGATGTCCATCTTGGCTGGGTCAATCAGTTTGGCGCTGATCAAAAAGTCATAGCTGGCTTTTGCACGCGCCTCAGTCATGGAGCCAATGCCCAGTCTGGCCGCGTCGCCGCCCGTCAACATACCTATTTCTTTGAGCTTGGCAACGCTATAGGTCAGTTGGTCATCGGTCATGCTGGGGTTGTCTTTTTTGATCAGTGCATTGCCGGGAGCCGGGTCAGCCAGGTAGCTCTTCCAGCCTTCGGCCGACGCTTTGACAAAATCACCCACCACTTTTTTACGGTCAGCGATGGTTTTTTCCATGCATGAAATGGTGGTGGCGTAAGCGGGGTAGCCGTGGTCGCTGAACATCAGTGTGTTGGCTTTGACGCCCGCCTTTTGAACGGCAAAGGGCTCAGACGTCAAATACGCTTGTTGGGCGATATTTTTGTCAGCCACAAAAGGCTGAATGTTGAAGGTGTAAGGCCGTGCCTGTGCATCAGTAAAACCGTACTTGGCTTTGAGCCATGGCCAAAAGCCTTGGTTGGCCGACGCAGCGATCAAAATGGTTTTGCCTTTGAGCTCTTCAAACTTGGTGATCGGGTCGTGCGCAATCAGCACCTGCGGGTCTTTTTGAAATATCGCTGCAACGGTGGTCACGGGCACGCCGCTGGAGCGCACCTGCATCATTTGCAAATCGGTCGAACCCATCACACAGTCGGCCTGGCCAGCGGCCAGCAACTGCACGTTGTTGATTTGCGGGCCCCCCATTTTGACGGTCACGTCCAGGCCGTATTTTTTGTAAATACCTGTTGCTACGGCCTGGTAAAAACCACCGTGCTCGGCCTGCGCATACCAGTTGGTCATGTAAGTGAATTTTTCTTGAGCTTGAGCGATGCTCAAGGCGCTGAGAGCGAGCAAGCCTAAACTGAAACGATGTGCCAGGGACATGGTTGACTCCAATTGAAGGTTGAATGAAATGTGTCGGAAGCTTTACTCTTCGCAGGTTTCATGCCAAGCTGCTTTGAATATGCCCAGTATGCTGTGTTCGGCTCCAGGTAGCCTCATCCCGCGCAGCCCAGTGCAGTTCATGCAACTCGGTAATGGCTGCTGCCCAGCTGATTGCCAGCGACTCCAAAATCGCGTGGCCCTGTTCGGCCGTGGCGGGTAGCGGATCGCCAATGATGCCGCTTGGGCCAAAGTCTCGCGCTGTCCACGCACACGCTGGCCGACCATCTGGCGACAGCAGCTTGGATGGGAATTCTGCCGGGTAGTTGGTGACAGCGTGATCCATTCGTACGGTGTCTGGCGCTAGTGCCAGCATAATGGCGGTCTCACCATGGCCAGCGTGCATGGCCAGCTTTTTCTCTCGCTCTGACATGTATTGCCCTGCCACGTTGGGCAGTCGCCAAGTCGAATGCGGCACCACAATGAAGTCGCCGTGCCGCAGGCGCATTTCACGCGCCGACATTTCCATCACCTGCGGCTGGCCGCCGTGGCCGTTAACGATCAGTAGCTTGCGAAAGCCCGCGCGATAGACAGACTCGCCAATTTCATTCATCGTTGCCAGCAGGGTTTCACCGGTCAAGGTGATGGTGCCGGGAAAGTGCAGGTGCTCTTCTGATTTACCGTAGGTGATCGGTGCCATGGCAAACGCTGGAATGTTTGCTGGCAGCTTTGCCAGCGCATGGCCGACCACACCGCTGCAAATCACAGTGTCAACCGCACAAGGCAGGTGCGGGCCGTGCTGTTCAGTCGCGCCCGTGGGCAGCACGATGACGGTGTTTTCTTTGTCTGGCAGTTCGGCGATTTGCGTCCAGCTCAGGTAGGGCAAAAAGCGATGCGGGGGTGTGTAGCCGTGCAGCATGGGTATATCTTTGTGTGTGTTTATAAAAATGGCTTTAGTTTTGGCTGTTGATGGTCTGGCCTTGGCGGAGCACAACCCGCTCATGTGAGCGTGATGGAAAGCTCCAGGCGCTGGCCTCTTTGAAAATCAGCATATCGGCGGCGCTACCGGGTTGTAGCGGCGACGCAGCCGCGCCGCTACCTAGCCAATCGGCACGGCAAAGGGATTCAGACCACACGTCAAATGGTGCATCCAACTGGCCTGCCAGTACACCAGCTGCGAAGGCTTCCAGCGGGTCGTAGCTGCCAACGTGACAAAACGGGTCTTGCACGTTGTCGCTGGCAATCAGCACGCGGATGCCGCGCGCTTTGGCTTCCTTGAGGAGCGTGATACCGCGCTGCCTTGGGGTTCTGCCAGTAGTCGCATCTTGCAGCAGCAAGTTGGTCATGGGCAGCGTGACCAGCGTGATGCTGGTTTGCGCTACAGCATCCAATGTTGCCAGGGCATGTGCATCGTCTTGCGCACTCAAGGCGCAGTTGTGGCCACACACCACGTGTCCTGCAAAGTTCATTTCTTTAACCAATGCTGCAGTAGTGGCCAGCCCACAAGCGGCTGGGTTCAGTTCTTCGTCCATGTGCAAGTCCACATCCAGCCCGTGCTGCGCCGCCGCTTCAAACAAATGGCGCAGGGCATCAGCGTTCCAGTTACTGGTGTGTACAAAGCCCCCTAGCTTGGCGTTGGACCCGCTGGCAGCAATTTTTGCGCCCAACGCCATGGCGGTATCTCGTGCAGTGAACAGGTGCAACGGCATCAGGCTGACGCGCTCCAGCGTCAATCGGCCACGCCATTCATCAGCCAAGTCGCCAAGCACATTCCAGGCAATCGGCGTAGCGTCTGCCTCCCACCAGTCGCAGTGGGTGCGCAGGTGGCTGACGCCTGCGTTATGAGCCCATTGCAATGCTTGCGTAGCGCGTTGCTTAACGTCTAGAGGCGTCCAACTGCTGCGGTCATCCATCATGGCGGCAATAGCGCCCAGCAAACCGGGCGTGATGCTGCCCATTCGGCTCAAGGTGAAGGTTTTGTCGAGGTGCGTGTGTGCATCTGCCAGTGTGGGCAGAACCAATGCACCAGAAAGATCCCACGAGGTTGAACTTACTGTGTGGCTGGTGTTCACGTGCGGCGTGATGCCCGCAATGCGGCCTTGAGCGATGTGGATGTCCGCCAGACCTGGCTGGCCATTGCTGGTCGGCCAGGGGCTGGGCAGCAACCAGCGCGGCAAACGTGCGTTGATTAGCTGGTCTGGTGTGGCTGTTTCAAAAGGGGTGGGCATACTGGGTTGCAGTTGTAGCGAAGTCATGAAAAACGCAGCATTGCCTGGCTCACTCTGGTTTTGAAGGCGTTCAAGCGCTCAGCGCGGCTGAGCAACGGGTTGAAATTTTCAGAATGCAAGTCACAGTCATCGGCATCGCAGCCTGCGGCTTGCGAACCAGCGACCATTTCCTGATGCAGCGCTGCTTTACAGCTGGTTGCCACCGGATGGCAATAGATGACTAAAACGCGCATTGAAGGAGGTTCGAGTTTATGGTGACAAGTGCTCAGAGGCGCTGGCTGATCAAGACGCCGCTTTTACGCGGGGCGATAGCGCAATACACATGCCAGCATTTGCACGAACGCTTTTTGCCGCACCGACTCACGCAACATTTGGCAAGTTTGCGCAGAAGGAAACAAGGTGTTTTTGGCTTGCGGCTTTGACACAACAGCTTTTGCGAAATTGCATTCGCCACTAGACCTCTTTGCCAACTCTGCGCACCCAAATGAGGCATCGAATGCACGTTGTGGGTGCATTCAAAATTTCCCGGAAAAAATCTTAATTGGCACAGTAGTTGCTAATACTTTCTTTCCAAAACTCAAGCTTTATAAAGGTCACTTTTATGAAAATATTCTTTAGCTATCCCGCTACCCCCAGATGCCTGGTAGCAGGCAGTTTGGCATTTTTGCTTGGTTTATTGGCAGCTTGCGGTGGCGGTACGCCTGGTGCAGTACCCGTTGTTAGCGATGTGGCCTTGCCAGTGTTCTTGATTGGCAATACCCGCGGCAATAACGTGGTGAGTGTTGACCGCGCAACGGGTTCGTACATCAGAGATTTCATTGCTGCAGGAGTCGGCGGATTGACGGACCCGGACGACCTGACGATTGGCCCTGACGGGAATCTGTACGTCAGCAGCGGAACCAATACAGGCGGGCAAATATTGCGGTACGACGGGAAGACCGGCGCATTTTTGGGCGTCTTTGCTGAGGGCAGCGGTATGAAGCGGCCTTATGGCAATGCGTTCGGGCCTGATGGCAATCTGTACGTAGCAAGTTTCAGGAGCGATCAAATTTTGAAGTTTGACGGCAAAACTGGTGTCTTTATTTCTGTATTTGCCAAAGGCGATGGTACGGCTGCTGGCCTGCTCAATGGCCCCAATGACATTCTGTTCGGCCCAGGCGGCAAGCTGTACGTCACGACCCAGGGCAGCGTGGCTGATAACGCTGGCGGCATCAGTTATAAGTTTGACAGCCAAGTACTTCGTTATGACGTTGTCACCGGAGCCGGAGAAGTATTTGCGCCAGCACCAACGCCCACGCCCAATGGAGGCGGATACATCAGTCTTTTGGGTTTGGTGTTCGGCCCAGATGGTCTGCTTTACACCAGTGATTTTGGAGGCGGTATCAGAAGCTACAACACCACCACCAAAGCAATGGTTCAGACCATTGACACCGGGAAACTCTTCGGTGGCTCAGTTGCAACGACGGTAGGCAATTTGACTTTTGGTGCAGACGGATCGCTGTACGCACCAGTATTTAATGGCAATTTCGTGGCCAATGGCCTGGCGAAATGTAGTGTGGTGGGTGCCGGGAACTGTCAGCTGCTTTCGACGAATAACGCGAATCTCATCAGACCCATCGGTATCGTTGCGGCCGCACTTTAAATTGCAAGCTGGCGCAAGGGCACGCAGATTTTTCTCCGGTTGATTTGCGTTGCCCCTAGCTTTTCCAAAACCCAATATGCGGTTGACTGCATTCGTCCAGCATGACAGGGCCTATGCATTCAATTGCGCGGGGTGACGCGTCAAACACGTCCCGGCATGACAGCTCGGCGTCTTTTTGTTCCGCTATTTCTCCTCTGAACACCCGCAGCCGCACCGCGTCAATGCCAAAAACCACGCGACCAATCCCGGACCAGAAAATAGCGCCCGCACACATCACGCAAGGCTCAGCAGATGAATACAGCGTGCTGGTGGCAAGCACCTCGCGGCTAACCTTGGGGCTGAGTTGGCGCACCGCATTGGTTTCAGCATGGCCGGTGCAGTCGCCAGTTTCTGTGGTGTTGCAGTAGGCCTCTACCAGCACCTCGCCAGTGCGGGACACAACAACCGCACCAAACGGGCGATTACCGCGCTCTCGTGCGGTAATCGCCCAAAAGTTGGCCCGGCGCATGTACTGCACCTCAGTGGAATTTAATTCAGTTGGTGTTGATTCAACGCTCATAGCTGCTCCTTTTGTGTGCCAGCTACAGAGCATGCAGCGTGCCATGCGCAGGCTTGCCAGAACCGTGGCGCGTTTTATGCAGTGCTAACTCACAGCCAGCAAGAGTAGAAGCGTTCAACCAGCACCGTGACAGCCAAGTTATCGTTGCCGGCAGGAAATTGCTCTTGTTGTTTCTCTTTGAAACCCTCCGAAGGAACGCTTCATGTTAGTCACCCAACAACCCATTCTTCGCAAGTTTTGGTATGCCGTGATGCCGCTATCGGCACTTGCTGATGGCCCCCAGCCTTTCACCCTGCTGGGTGAAAACATTGTTGTATTTTTAAACGCAGAAGGCCAACCCGCCGCCCTGCGCGACCGCTGCTGCCACCGCACTGCCAAGCTGTCTAAAGGCTGGTGTGTTGACTCTACTGGCAAGGCCTGCAAGCAAGGCAACATCCAGTGCGGCTACCACGGCTGGACGTATGCGCCCACGGGCCAGGTCATCAACATTCCGCAGTTTGAAGCAGGCCGAGCCATCATGCCGGACTATAAAACCACTGCCTACTATGCGACGGATCGCTACGGCTACGCCTGGGTATCGCTTGAAGAACCTGTGGCTGACATCCCAAACGTGCCCGAGTTTTCTGACCCTGCATACCGCACCATCTTTCAGTTTTACGAAAGCTGGCAAACCAGCCCGATGCGTGCGCTGGAAAATTCGTTTGACAACTCGCATTTCAGTTTTGTTCACCGCGCCACCTTCGGCGTGGCGGCCAGTCCCAAGCCCAGCAAATACGAGCTGGTAGAAAACGACACCGGGTTTTATGCCGAAACAGTAATTGACGCGGCCAACCCCGAACGCTTTCAACGAATCAGCGGCGTGGGGGATGCCATCACCACCCGCCACATGCGCAACGCCTACTTTTTGCCGTTTTCCAGGCGGCTGGACATTGAATACCCGTCCGGCATAAGGCACATCATTATTAACTGCTTCACGCCGATAGATGATGGCAACATGATGCTGTGCCAATGGCTGTTCAGAAATGACACCGAAGCAGACTGCCCCGCGCAAATGCTGATTGATTTCGATGCCGAGATCACCCAGGAAGACAAAGACATTCTGGAATCGACCGATCCTGATGCGGTGATCGACCCGAGGCGGCGCGGCATTGAATATTCGATGGATTCGGACAGGCCCGGAATTTTGATTCGCCGCAAGCTGATGGAACTGTTAACCAGGCATGGCGAGGCTGAAATACATCGGTAACAATCGCTATTAAATCAGGAGCTGCTTGCGCCTGTATTTATTGGCCTGCAGTCCGGTTTATAGGTATTTATGGCTTTTTTAAAAGCTTTTTACCGCTTTTTGAGCCATACGCACAGAGATTGCCGATTGCCGCGCAAGCAAAAACGCGACCAGCAGTTCGTCATAGTCTGCCCGTGCCGCCGCCCTGACGGATGCACGCTTGGCCAAAGCGGTTCGCCAAGCGATAACTTTCGGTGTGTCGTCAAAAAAGCCGAATTCGCCAATCCTGTCAAACACATCAAAGTAGCGAAACACCGGGCCAAATACAGCGTCCACCATCGAAAAGCTGTTGCCTGCAAAATACGGGCCGTCCGCAAGCACGTTTTCTAGCTGCTCAAATTTGCGATGGATGTTCTTGGCCATCACGCCAAGTTGGTCGTGACTGGGCGCTTTGTAAAAACCTGCAATCGCATTCAATATGCTGGAGCCAAACTCCATCCAACTGCGGTGTTGGGCGCGCGCCAGGGCATCTTGCGGATGCAGGGCTGGCAACAGCGTGTCATCGAGGTATTCGCAGATCACGGCAGATTCAAAAATCGGCTGGTCACCCACCAGCAGCACCGGCGTTTTGCCCAAAGGCGAGATCGCCATGAACCAGTCGGGCTTGTTGGCCAGGTCAATGTCAACACGCTTAAAAGGCTGATTTTTTTCAGCCAGCACAATGGCGGCGCGCTGCACGTAGGGGCATAAGCTATGGCTGATGAGTTGCAGATTGGGGTTTGTCGTCATGACGTGCCTTTAAAAGCTGGGCGCAAAGCGATGGCTGCGCTTCAAGCTAAACGCACCGTCACCTGCCAGCCACAATGCAATTGACGCGCTGATGAGAAAAACCGGGTACTCCCAACCGCCGCCCGTGCTGGTGTGTACCCAGCCATTGCCGATATGTACGCTGGTAGCAACCGCCATGATGGGCACCAGCAGCAACGCTGCCTGGCGCGCATAGATGCCCAGCACCAGTGCAATGCCGCCCAGCAGTTCTACCGCAAAAACCGGGTAGGCCAAGACGCCCGGCAGCCCGACACTTTGAAAAAACTGCGCCGTTCCCGGCAATGTAAAGACAAACAGCTTAAGCAGCGCGTGGGCTATCCACATGATGCCCAGGCTGGCGCGTAAAAGTGTAATGCCGTAGTCGGCAGCTGTGGATGTATTGGATGTGATTGAGATGTTCATGACAGTAGGCCGTTCAAAGGCTTGAGTTAAGGATGCAGGTAATGTAGTATTTCCAAAATGCAATTGGAATAGGCGACAACGAAAATAATGATTGCAAAAACGCAATATAAATTAAGCGCTGGTGATATCGATGTGGTGCTTGCGCTGACACGCGCTGGTAATTTGCCTGGCGCAGCCGAGCGCTTGTCGGTCGATGCTTCTACTGTGTTCCGCACTTTAAAACGGGTTGAAAAGGGTTTGGGGCAGCGCCTTTTTGAAACCACACGCGCTGGCTATTTGCCATCAGAGCTTGCGCAAGCTCTCGCAGGGCACGCCGAGCAAATGGAGGCACAACTGGAGGCGGCTCGTTCGGCCGCCCAAGCACGGCCAGATCAAGTCTCAGGCTCAGTGCGTATCACCACAACTGACACGTTGCTGCACGGCCTGGTCGCGCCTGCCTTAAAACAACTGCGCACCATCCACCCACTGTTGACGTACGACTTGCTTGAAGGCAACGAGCTGGCCAGCTTGACCAGGAGGGACGCAGATATTGCCGTTCGCGCTACCAAAAAGCCTCCTCAGCATCTGGTCGGTAAGCATGTGGGCACGATTCGCGTGGCATTGTTTGGGGCTAAAAAGGGTGGTCCTAAACAATTTGACGGGGCTACCGCACACAACACACCGTGGATAGCGCCAGACGACGCCATGCCAGAGCACCTGACAGTAATTTGGCGCAAAAAACACTACCCCAAAGTGATGCCCGTATATCGGGTCAGTAGCATCCTGACGGTAGCTGAACTGGTGGGCCAGGGTTTGGGGGTGGGTCTGTTGCCGCTCTTTTTAGCGCACGGAAGAAACGACGTGGCTCAACTGACCGAGCCGCTGGACGAATGCCAGACCGAACTGTGGCTGCTGACTCACACCGACACGCGCCATTTGCTGCGTGTGTCGGCAGTGTTTGGGCATTTGTCGCAGAGTTTACGGTTGACATGATAGCAGCACAGTCCTTTTATATGCTACTAAATCAGGAGCTAATTACGCCTGCATTTAATAGGCAAACACCCGATTTAATACTTATTCTTGGCCCTTTTGCTATTACAAAATCAATTTTGGTGCTTTTACGCCTTGAGGCAAGCCCTGATAGCTCAGGCGAAACATATTGTTCTCCGGGTCGGCGAGTACGGTTTGCCATTGGCCGTAGTAGGTGGGATAGGGCGCTTTGATGATGCGGCCGCCCAGCGCGGCGGCTTTCAGGCTTAGTGCATCGACTTCTGCGCAACTGCCCAGCATGAAAGTTGCGTAACCCGTCACGGGGCTGGTGTGCAGCGGTACTGGCGCACGGTCTGCCACGCCCAGCAGCGCATAGGCCGGCGCGGCGTGAAAGCCAAATTCAAAAGTGGTGGCTTGAATGCAGCGGTAAATCGCTGAGCGGTGCGCGACAGCTTCGGGCATGGACAGCAGCGCCAGGTAGTACGCCAGCTGCGCTTCAAAATCTTTACAGAAAAGACTGAAATAAAGTTTCATAAGGTTGCTTGACTCTGAGCAGCCAAGCCGTAGGTTTTTTGGTACATCTGTTTAAGGTGCTCACCCGCTGTACAAGGCTCAAACAAAGGCGTGGTCCCAAGTGCCAACGTGCCTGGCACAGTTTCAATCCGCGCCAAATAATCAGGCTCGTAAAAAAACGGAATGGAATAGCGCGCTTGTCCGCCTGAAAGCGTATTGCGCACCCGGTGCAGGCTGGATCGGTACAGGCCATTGGTCCAGCGAGGCATCATGTCGCCCAGATTGACGATAAAAGTATCCGGCATAGGCGGCGCGGCAAGCCAGCTGCCATCGGGCAAACAGACTTCTAGCCCACCGTACGCGTCTTGCGCGAGCAGCGTCAACGCACCCCAGTCGGTATGCGCGCCGGCGCCAAAAGTGCGTTCGTCTGCATCTGGCGGATGAGCCGGATATCGAATCATGCGTAGCGTGACCATGGGGCTCTGGCTGGTCGCGTCAAACCAGGTTTCAGGCAAATTGAGTGACAAGGCCAGCAGCTGCATCAGCCGCCGCGATATGCCCAAAAGCGCCTGAATATACGCCTCGCATTGTGCAGGCGCATCGGGCAATTTGGCGGGCCATTGGTTGCCGCCGTATGTTTGGTAGCCCGCCAACACATAAGGGTGGTGCGGCGGATAGTCCATACCGCAATAAAAGCATTCTTTCAAGTCTGGTCGGGCGGTCTCGTCCAACGTTTGCTCGCCCAATGCCTCGAAGCCGCGCATGGTTTTTGAATTGTGTATCGACAGCGCTTGTCGTACGGTCAGTGGCAACCCCATCAGCTCCCGCGCCAGCTGGAATTGGCGACTGAGCAAGTCGGCGCTGATGCCGTGATTCTGGATGTAAAAAAATCCCGTTGCCATGGCGGCATCGCGCAGTTGCTGAACTGCGGCTAGGCTGGTTGACCCGCTCGGCGTCAGTGCATCAGCCAGATTAACGACGGGAAGCGTCATGCAGCTTCAGGCTTTCAATTTGCGATCTGCGGCGCCAGGTAAAAATTTGTCGGTCCAGATGTCAGCCACCGTCAGGCCAGCTTTTAAACCCAGCGCGCTGACAGTTTCATCCAGCGTTGCCTGCAAGCGGGCAGGCGTGGCCGCACCCCAGCCATTGGCAAGTGTTTCCGGTGTTCGCATGGAGCCATCGGCAATCAGCTTCAGCCGTTCAAACTCAATCGCTTCAGCTGCCAGCGGCTCCCGTGCCTTGACGGCTGCAGCGCCTGCTTTGGGGTCTGCCATAGCTTCAATCCAGCCTCGTGTGGTGGCTTTGACAAAAGCGCGCATGGCGTCTGGCGACTCGGCCAGACTTTTCGGGTTGGCTACCAGGCCGTTGCCGTATGACCTCATGCCAAGGTCTGAGAAGCGGAACACGGTGAGCTGCTCCGGCATCATGCCGCGTGCTTTCAGATTGAGCAAGCCGGTGAAGTAAAAGTAAGCCACGCCATCAAAGTCGCCTTTGACAAACCGGGTATCTCCGATGTCTGGCGTGACGTTTTCCCATTTCACGCTGGCTGCGTCAAAGCCTTGGGCTTTGGCAAACACCGGGAACAGCTTGCGCGATGCATTGAACGGCTGACCCAGCAGGGTTTTACCCGCTAGGTCAGACGGTTTTTTGATCGGTCCGTCTTTGCGCACCATCACCGAATTGGGGTTTAAATCGTACTGAATGGCCACGGCCGTCAGCTTGGCTGCCGGGTTGGCGGTGTTGAATTCGATCATGGTCGACAAGTCGGCTGAGGCCACGTCATAAGCACCACCAGCTACCAGGCTGATAGCGGCTGCTGAGCCGTTGCCAGTGTCAATGGTGACGTCCAGGCCAGCATCTTTGTAGTAGCCGCGTTGCTGGGCCAGCAAAAAGCCAGCGCCCGAGGCTTCAATCTTCCAGCCCAGATTGAACTTGAGCTTTTGCAGGCTGCCCTGCGCCCGAACAAAAGGGGTGGCCGCGCACAGCACAGCGCTTGCAGCAGCGGCTTGAATCAGTGAACGACGTTGCATAGTGGTGCTCCTTGACACGGGGTGAAAGCATGGATGTGCGTTCTGTCGACGCGCGAGCCGGACCGCAATAGTCAGTGCACGATTTGTGCCAAGGGATTCGCACAATTGGAGCGCGTTCAATGAATGGTGGCGTATGTAACAACCTTGGTCGAGCGCAGCTTACAAGGCCGATCTAAGTTACTAAATGCAAGGCCTGCGGAGCTGGACGGCTAGAAGCTTGGGCGGCTAAAGGCGCCCAAGCGAAAATTGGCCCCAGCAAGTCTGGTTTTTGACGATTTTGGCGGTGAATATCTGGATAGTTGGCAAGAAATCGGCGAAAAATAGATTGTTGCGGCCATTTTGCGGCCGACGTACCTTCTGGCGCCCAGGCTCTTAGGCTACGCGCTCCAAAATCAGCACGCCAAAAAATCCCAATCCGGCAATCAATGTCCATCTTAAAAGCACCAGGCCGTAGCGCTTGAAGCGCTCTTGCCCAGTGCCTGCGTAGAACATGAAAGACACCATCGCCCCCAGCAACATCAGCAAGACCAACCAGCGAAAAACGAGCACCATTTACTCCTTACTTACCAGGCACGCGCCAACGTAGCAAAGCCTTTGGGTGCGCGCTTTTCATCATCGAACGTAACGATTTCAAAAGCATCAGGGCGCGAGAGTAGCTCCCTTAGAAGCTTGTTGTTGAGCGCATGGCCAGAGCGAAACGCACTGTACGCCGCCAGCAACGGCTTGCCCAGCAAATGCAAATCGCCCATGGCGTCCAGAATTTTGTGTTTTACAAACTCGTCGTTGTAGCGCAGGCCTTCGGTGTTGAGGACTTTGTAGTCGTCCATCACGATGGCGTTGTCCAGGCCGCCGCCCATCGCCAAACCGTTTGCGCGCATCATTTCAACATCTTTGGTAAAGCCAAAGGTGCGGGCTCTGGCGATGTCGCGCGAGTAAGAGCCTGAGCCCATGTCAAATTCAACGCACTGGCCAGTTGAATCCACTGCCGGGTGGTCGAATTCAATTTCAAAACTGAGCTTGTAGCCCTCGTAAGGCGTCAAGCGTGCCCATTTGGTGGCTGCGCCTTCGCCTTCACGCACTTCAACTGGCTTTAAAACCCGGACGAAGCGCTTGGCTGCGTTTTGCAGCTCGATGCCTGCAGACTGCAACAAAAACACGAACGATGAAGCAGAGCCATCAAGAATCGGCACTTCTTCGGCGGTGATGTCAACGTAGAGGTTGTCAATGCCAAGTCCCGCACAGGCCGACATCAGGTGCTCGACGGTCAGCACTTTGGCGCTACCGTTTGAAATGGTTGAAGCCAGCCGGGTGTCGGTCACTGCGGTAGCCGACACCGGGATGTCGACCGGCTGCGGTAAGTCAACGCGCCTGAAAACAATGCCCGTGTCCACCGCAGCGGGCCGCAGAGTAAGCTCTACCCTCTGACCGCTGTGCAGACCCACCCCTACGGCTTTGGTGAGCGATTTAAGGGTTCGTTGAACAAGCATGGTTCTATTTTAATTTGAACCGTTATCTTGCATGCGCGAAGGGATTAATGGGACGAAAAGCGTAGCGAGCAGGCCAAGCACCCGCCGCCGGCCCACCCCAAGGCTGGGCACGGCCCCCTCGGGGGCCGCGTAGTACGCGAAGTGACAAGCGTGGGGGTCAGTTAATCGGCTTGTTTGCGCAGAAATGCGGGTATCTCGAAATCATCCATACCGCCAGACGCCAAAGCATCTACCTTGGCCGCCGCCTGCGTGCGGTTGGTGCGCCACACGCTTGGAACAGACATGTTGCCGTAGTCTGGCTGGCCTGAACCTAAACCCATCGACGGCTGTGCTGAATTGCCCATACTCGCCACTGTGTTGAGCGTTGGCACATTAAAAGGTACGTTGTCGGTTCCGGTGCGCAGCACTTGCAACGGCGGCGCATGGCGGCGCACGCCTTGACGGCTAAGACCCGTGGCCACTACCGTTACGCGAATGTCTTCACCCAGCTTGTCGTCGTACGCCGCGCCATAAATCACGTGCGCATCAGGCGATGCATAAGCGCGAATGGTGTTCATTGCCAACTTGGACTCGCTTAACTTGAGCGAGCCTTTAGCCGCGGTCACCAACACCAGCACGCCTTTGGCGCCGGACAGATCAATGCCTTCAAGCAGTGGGCAAGCAACTGCCTGCTCAGCAGCGATGCGGGCGCGGTCTGGTCCGCTGGCCACTGCAGTTCCCATCATGGCTTTACCAGGCTCGCCCATCACGGTGCGCACGTCTTCAAAGTCAACGTTGACGTTGCCGTACTCGTTGATGATCTCGGCAATGCCGCCAACGGCGTTTTTCAAAACGTCATTGGCATGTGCAAAAGCTTCGTCTTGCGTAACTTCGTCGCCAAGTACTTCCAGCAGCTTCTCATTGAGCACCACAATCAGCGAGTCAACGTTGGCTTCCAGTTCAGCCAGGCCCAGGTCGGCGTTGGTCATGCGGCGGCCGCCTTCGAACTCGAACGGCTTGGTGACGACGCCCACCGTCAAAATACCCATTTCTTTTGCGATTCGGGCAATAACCGGCGCTGCGCCGGTACCTGTGCCGCCACCCATGCCAGCAGTGATAAACAACATGTGCGCGCCGTCAATGGCATTGCGAATATCGTCCACTGCCATCTCTGCTGCATCGCGGCCCCTTTCTGGCTTGCTGCCAGCGCCCAAACCGCTGCCGCCCAGCTGAATCGTTTTGTGTGCGCTGCCTCTCGTGAGCGCTTGCGCATCGGTGTTGGCGCAAATGAACTCTACGCCCTGCACGCCGCACGCGATCATGTGGCCAACCGCGTTACCGCCGCCGCCGCCGACACCAATCACCTTGATTTGTGTGCCCTGGTTGAACTCTTCGACTTCAATCATTTCGATACTCATGGGGAGCCTCCTGTTTCAGTTAATTTGCAGTTGCCTAAAAAAATTGTCTTTTGTTTTTGGTTGGGTATTCATGAGGGCGGATCAGCGCCTCCTGACCGGGTGTGTGGCGGTGCCGTGGGAACAAAAGGTGGGTAATGTTTCATAGGGGGCTCATCAAAAGTTACCTACAAACCAGTCTTTGACACGGCCAAAAGCGTTGTGAACGCTGCCCGCTTTTTGCGATACCTTATAGCCGCGGATTCGGGCAAGGCGCGCCTCTTCGAGCAGTCCCATCACCGTCGCGGCCCTGGCTTGCGCGACCATGTCGTAGAGCGAACTTGAATAGCGCGGAATCCCGCGCCGTACAGGCTTCAAAAAAATATCTTCGCCCAGCTCAACCATGCCTGGCATCACGGCGCTGCCACCAGTAATCACAATGCCGGATGACAGCACTTCTTCATAGCCAGACTCGCGGATCACCTGCTGAACCAATTGGTAAATTTCTTCAATGCGCGGCTCAATCACGCCCGCGAGTGCCTGCTTGCTGAGAAGCCGCGGCGCGCGATCTCCCAGGCCGGGCACTTCAACTTGCGTGTCGGGGTCGGCCAGCAGTTGCTTGGCGTAGCCGCTTTCGACCTTGATGTCTTCTGCGTCTTTGGTAGGTGTGCGCAGCGCCATGGCAATGTCGCTGGTGATCAAATCCCCAGCGATGGGGATCACTGCCGTGTGGCGAATGGCACCGCCGGTGAAAATCGCCACGTCGGTGGTTCCTGCGCCGATGTCTACCAGCGCCACACCCAGCTCCTGCTCGTCTTGCGTGAGCACGGCCAGGCTCGATGCCAGCGGGTTCAGCATCAGCTGGTCAACTTCCAGGCCGCAGCGCCGTACGCACTTGATGATGTTTTCAGCGGCGCTTTGTGCGCCGGTGACGATGTGTACTTTGGCCTCCAGCCGAATGCCGCTCATGCCGATCGGTTCACGCACATCCTGGCCGTCAATCACGAACTCTTGCGGCTCCACCAGCAACAAGCGCTGGTCGGTCGAAATGTTGATGGCCTTGGCGGTTTCAATCACGCGGGCAACGTCGGCCTGAGTGACTTCCTTGTCTTTCACCGCCACCATGCCGCTTGAATTAATCCCGCGAATATGACTGCCGGTAATGCCGGTATACACGCGCGCAATCTTGCAATCTGCCATCAACTCAGCTTCTTTCAAGGCTTGCTGAATGCTCTGCACCGTTGCATCAATGTTGACCACCACACCGCGCTTCAGCCCGTTGCTGGCAGCAATACCCAAGCCTGCTAATTTAAGCTCACCACCAGGCATGACTTCAGCGACCACCACCATGACCTTGCTGGTTCCGATGTCCAGCCCGACCACCAAGTCTTTGTATTCTTTGGCCATAGCTTTACCTTTTTACTTTCTTGTCATCTTTTTCGCTTGCAGTGACGGTGGTAACGCCCCGCAGTTTGAGTGCGTAACCGTTGCTGTAACGCAGGTCGGCTGATTCAAGGTCTCTGCCGTATCTGGAAGAGACTTGTGTAAGCGTGGACAGAAATCGCTGGGTGCGCGCATCAATGTCGTCGACCGAGCCTTGGCCCAGCTCCAGCTCAGCGCCGCTGTCCAGCTTGGCGCGCCAGCTTCCCTGGCTCGTCAACTCAAGTCGTTCGAGCACGGCGTCAATTTTTTCAAAACGGGGAGCCAGCTTGCGATAGCCGCTCAGCACCAGCGGTGCCTGGCCTGCGGGACCATTGAGCTGCGGCAGATCCACTGACTCGACCTCATCCTGATTGGCCTCAAAAACCTCACCAAAGTTGTTCAGCAAGCGCGTATCGCCCTCGGGGCCCCAAAACGCCTCCGCCCGGTGCTCTTCCAACACAACCTTGAGCCGATCAGGAAACTGACGCAGTACCACCGCTTGCCTTACCCAAGGGGCGGACTCAAACACCGTACGGGTTTGGGCCAGATCAACCGTGAAAAAATTGCCGGTTAAGCGAGGCGCAACGTTGGCCCGCAGCGTCAGCGCATTGTTGTGGGTCACATCGCCCTGCACGGTGATAACGCTGAGGCTGAAAAGCGACTGGCGCATCAGCCACGACACCATCACGGCCACAGCCATTACCGCAAATGCCAAACTGCACAGCAGCGTCACCAGATTCATCAGCTTGATATCTGGTGGCATGGGAACGGGCATTGGCAGCGCACGTGTCATGCAACTGCTCCTGGTGTTGCGTCGTAGTCCAGCCCGGCAGAGCTGAGTATCTCCAGGCACAACGCTTCATAAGACATGCCGCTGGCTCGCGCAGACATTGGCACCAGAGAATGGCTCGTCATACCGGGCGAAGTGTTGACTTCAAGCAGGTACGGATTGCGCGTGCGCTTGTCAATCATCACGTCTGCGCGCGCCCAGCCGCGACACCCCAGCGAGCGGTAGGCCTTGAGCACCAGTGCCTGAATCGCGGCCTCTTCCCCTTCCGGAAGCCCAGCGGGCACATGGTAGTGGGTGGTGTCGGTGAAGTACTTGTTTTGGTAATCGTAATTGCCGCCTGACGCGACGATGCGGATCACCGGCAGTGCATGTGCGGCATCACCTGTGCCGAGCACCGGACACGTCACTTCGTCGCCGTCGATAAATTGCTCACACAGTACATCTGCGTCCATCATGGCGGCCTGGCGGACTGCAGCGGCCATATCGGCGCGGGTTTGCACTTTGCTCAGGCCTATCGATGAGCCTTCCCGCGATGGTTTGACAATCAGCGGCAGGCCCAGCGTATCAACGGCGGCATCAACGTCCGCAGCACTGTAAGTTCCCCGCGTCAGCAACACATGTTTGGGCATGGGCAAGCCGCCAGACATCAGAACGCGCTTGGTCATCACCTTGTCAATGGCAATACTGGAAGCCATCACACCCGATCCGGTGTACGGTATTCCCATCAATTCGAGCGCGCCTTGCACTGTGCCGTCTTCACCAAACCGGCCGTGCAATGCAATAAAGCAACGCGCAAAGCCTTCTGATTTAAGGGCGCCCATTTCAACCTCGTGCGGATCAAACGGATGGGCGTCAACCCCACTGGAAAGCAGCGCCTGCAGCACGCCGTTGCCCGACATGAGGGAGACTTCCCGCTCTGCGGATTTCCCGCCCATGAGCACGGCGACCTTGCCATATTTCTGATCAAATTGGCTCATAGATCAATACCTTCAGGCGCAAGCAGCTCATTAATCGATAGCATATCGACCACTTTTTGCGGCACTGTGCCGATTGAGCCAGCACCCATACAGAGCAGCACATCGCCAGCTACCGTGTTGTTGATAATTTCTTGGGCCATGGTGTCAATTGCATCCACGAATAGAGGCTCAACCTTGCCCGCTATCCGCAAGGCTCGTGCAAGCGCACGACCATCGGCCGCCACAATCGGTTGCTCGCCCGCGGCATACACCTCAGACAACAACACGGCATCGGCCTGGCCGATGACCTTGACGAAGTCTTCAAAACAGTCGCGTGTTCTGCTGTAGCGGTGCGGCTGAAACGCCAGCACCAATCGCCTGCCAGGAAAGGCGCCGCGCGCTGCAGCCAGCGTCGCAGCCATCTCGACCGGGTGGTGTCCGTAGTCTTCAATCAGTGTGAACCGCCCGCCGCCCTGCGCCGGCATTTCGCCGTAGCTCTGGAAACGCCGCCCAACACCTTTGAACTCAGCCAGTGCCTTTTGCACGACCGCATCGGGCACATTGAGTTCCACGGCAACCGCAATAGCTGACAGAGCATTGAGCACGTTGTGCTCACCCGCCAGATTGAGCACGACATCCAGATCGGGCAGAACCACCCCATTGCGCCGTTGCGCCGTAAAGTGCATTTGCCCGCCGACGTGGCGCACATTTAAGGCGCGGACTTGAGCGTCTTCGCCAAAACCGTAGCTGGTAATTGGGCAAGTGACCAGCGGCACTATTTCCCGAATCGCAGCATCGTCAGTGCACAAAATGGCGGTGCCATAAAACGGCATGCGGTGCAAAAAGTCCACGAAGGCTTTTTTCAGGTTGCCGAAATCATGGCCATATGTTTCCATGTGGTCTGCATCAATATTGGTGACTACTGCCATCACTGGCAGCAAGTTTAAAAACGACGCATCGGATTCGTCTGCTTCCACCACGATGTAATCGCCTGCACCCAGCTTTGCATTGGCCCCAGCGCTGTTCAACCGCCCGCCAATCACGTACGTTGGGTCTAGCCCGCCCTCGGCCAGAATGCTTGCTACAAGGCTGGTGGTGGTGGTTTTGCCGTGGGTGCCTGCAATCGCGATGCCCTGCTTGAGGCGCATCAGCTCCGCCAGCATCAATGCGCGCGGCACAACCGGAATGCGTTTTTCACGCGCGGCAACTACCTCAGGGTTATCCGCCTGCACCGCGGTTGACGTGACGACCGCGTCAACAGTGGCCAGATTTTCGGCTGCGTGGCCCACGAAAGTTTTTACACCAAGCCTTGATAGTCGCCGCAATGTGCTGCTGTCAGACAGGTCAGAGCCTGAAATGACGTAGCCCAGGTTGTGCAGTACTTCGGCGATGCCCGACATGCCGGAGCCGCCCACACCAATGAAGTGGATGTGTTTGATGGCATGCTTCACGCGAATGCCTCACACTCTGCCACCAGGCGTGCAGTTGCATCAATTTTTCGCATTGTTTTGGCCTGTAGCGCAATGTTCATGAGTGCGAGTCGCTCTGTTTTTTGTAGCATATCGGCTAGCACTGCCGGAGTCAAATTTTTTTGCTGAATAAGCCAGCCACCGCCGCTATCGACCAAAAATCGCGCGTTGGTGGTTTGGTGGTCGTCTACCGCCGAAGGAAACGGAACGAACAGCGCAGCAGCGCCGACAGCGGCGATTTCAGTGACCGTGCTGGCCCCGGCGCGGCAAACAATCAGGTCGGCAGCTGCAAAGGCACTCGCTGTATCGTCAATGAAAGGGGTGAGCGTTGCCCCAACACCAGCAGCTTGGTAATTGCTGCGCAGCTCGTCAATTTGTTTGCCGCCGCTCTGGTGGGTGACGATCGGGCGCTGAGCTTCAGGGATTAAAGCCAAGGCTTGCGGAACGATCGAATTGAGCGCCTTCGCACCCAAACTTCCACCGACCACCAGCAAGCGGAGCGGCCCGGTGCGGCCCGCTAGCCGCACTGCAGGTTCGGCCTGCGTGGTAAAGGCTGCGCGCATGGGGTTACCAATCCATTCGCCGTTCTTGAGCACATTTGGAAAAGCGGTGAACACCTTGTCGGCCACCATCGCAAGCACTTTATTGACCATTCCCGCAACTGAATTTTGCTCATGCAGCACCAGCGGTTTGCCCAGCAACACGCTCATCATTCCAGCCGGGAACGCAATGTACCCGCCCAGTCCAATCACAACGCTGGGCCTTACCCGGCGCAGCACTCGAATACTTTGCCAGAACGCTTTGAGCAATCGCATTGGAAGCAGTGCCAGAGTCACGGGCCCCTTGCCACGCACTCCTGAAAAATCGATCGATTCAAACGCAAAACCACGGGGCGGAACCAGTTGGCTTTCCATACTCGGGTTTGCCGCTGTGCCCGTACCGCCAAGCCAATGCACCCGCCAGCCCTTGTCGCGCAAAGCTTCGGCAACCGCCAGTCCCGGAAAAATATGGCCGCCCGTGCCGCCAGCCATGATCAAGGCACAAGGCTGCGTCATGCGCGGCCTCCCCGCATCAGCAACCGGTTCTCGTAGTCGATTCTCAAGACGACCGCCAAAGAAATCAAATTCATCAAAATCGCAGAGCCGCCGTAGCTCATCAGCGGCAGCGTCAGGCCCTTGGTGGGCAGTGCGCCCAGATTCACGCCAATGTTGATGAAGGTCTGAAACCCAATCCAGATGCCAATGCCCTGCGCAGTAAGCCCGGCAAAAAGCCGATCAAGTGCAATCGACTGGCGGCCAATGTGCATGATGCGCCTGACCATCCACATAAACAGCCCAATCACCGTGAGCACGCCAATCAAACCAAACTCTTCACCAATAACCGCCATCAAAAAGTCAGTGTGCGCCTCTGGTAACCAGTGCAGTTTTTCAATGCTGCCGCCAAGCCCAACGCCAAATACTTCGCCTCGGCCAAACGCAATCAGCGAATGGGACAACTGGTAGCCTTTGCCCATCGAATACTTTTCACTCCATGGATCAAGATAGGCAAAAATCCGCTCGCGCCGCCAGTCACTTAGCATGACCATCAGCGCAAAAGCAACTACCACCACCAAGGCAATCACAAAGAACATGCGTGCGTTAACGCCACCCAAAAAGAGGATGCCCATTGCAATCACTGAAATCACCATGAACGCGCCCATATCAGGCTCAGCAAGAAGTAGCAAACCCACTACGCCAATCGCAATTGCCATAGGCATTACAGCCCGGAAAAAACGCTCTTTGACCTCCATTTTGCGAACCATGTAGTCAGCGGCATACAGAAGTACCGCGAACTTTGCCAGCTCTGAAGGTTGGAAATTCATAAAGCCCAAGGTGATCCAGCGCCGCGCGCCGTTGACGCCTTTTCCGATGAACGGCACCAGCACCAACATGAGCAGCACCAGCGACACCACAAACAACCAGGGCGCTGCCTTTTCCCAGGTAGCCACTGGAACCTGGAACGCCAAAAATGCCACCAGCCCAGCCACTGTGAGCGACAAAAGGTGGCGGGTTAAAAAATGGGTGTGTGCGTAGCGTGCGAACTTTGGGTTGTCCGGCATCGCGATCGAAGCCGAATACACCATCACCAAACCAAACATCAACAGCGCCACGGTCACCCAGACCAGCGCCTGGTCAAAGCCTGCCAGCGTGATGGATGCCGGGCGCGTACTTCCCGAGCGCTGTACGCCGAGGCGCACAGGCAATACCAGGCTACCCGCATCACCGGCCGCCTTTCGTGCCCCGAAGAGCCAACCTAAAATACGCGAGGTAGTCACAGCGTGACTCCCCTGTCAACTGCCAGTGCCGCTACTGCGTCGCAGAATGCGTGGGCGCGATGCTCGTAGTTGTCAAACATGTCAAAGCTTGCGCAGGCCGGCGACATGAGAACAGCATCGCCCAGCTCAGCGTGGGACGTCGCGAGGCTGACAGCCTCGGCCATGGAGGCGGCATTAAACAGAACTGCAGAAGCCTCTTTCAGCGCGGATCGAATCAGCGGTGCATCACGGCCAATGAGCACTACCGCACGTGCATAACGCAACACTGGCTGAAGCAGTGGAGAAAAATCTTGCCCTTTCCCCTCGCCACCCAGGATGACCACCAGCTTGCGGCCAGCGCCCAGCCCAGACAATGCGGCAACCGTCGCGCCCACATTGGTGCCCTTGCTGTCATCAAAGTATTCAATGCCATCGACGACTGCAACAGGCTGCACCCGGTGTGGCTCCCCGCGGTACTCGCGAAGCCCGTGCAGAGTTGGCGCCATCGCACAGCCAACTGCGTTGGCCAACGCCAGCGCAGCAAGTGCGTTGGCCGCATTGTGCAGTCCAGCGATGCGCAATGCATCCACTGGCATCAAGCGCTGGATGAAAAGCTCGACCGCTTCGGCCTTGCTGCCCCGTTTGGGCTTGATCGACTCATCCAGTTCAGCAGCACGAACTAGCCACGCGATGCCGTTCAGCGTCTTAATCCCGTAGTCACCCGGGCGCTGCGGCTCGTCCAGCCCAAACGTGGTGTACTTGCGGGGCGGTTTGCCCTTGCTATCGATCGGCTTGCCCGCCATGACTTGCGCGTCGTTTCGATTGAGAAGCAGGCAAGCGGTGCTACCGTAAATGTTCGCCTTGGCGGCAGCGTACGCTGCATTTGTTTCGTGCCAGTCCAGATGGTCTTGAGAAATATTCAACACCGTTGCCACTGTGGGCTCAAAATTGTGTACACCATCAAGCTGAAAGCTTGACAACTCTAGTACCCACACATCCGGTAGCTGCTGAGCGTCAATGCGTTCGCCTAATGTGTCCAGCAGAGTAGGGCCGATGTTGCCAGCCATCACCACAGACTTCCCCGCACGCGCTACCAGCTGCGCCGTGAGCGCAGTCACAGTTGTTTTACCGTTTGTTCCGGTGATACCGATCACCTGAGGCGCGTAGGCATGGTCCGTTTGCAACTCTTTAAGCACTTGGGAAAAGATGCTTAGCTCATTGCCCACAGCAGTTCCACGTGCTGCCGCTGCATCGGTAATCGCGGCTATGGACAGTGGGCTCAAGCCAGGGCTTTTAAGCACCATGTCAAATACGGCGGAACCGAACAGGGCTTCGTCCAAGGGTGCACAAACGAAAACTGCTTGGGGCAAAGTGCTGTGCAAGGCGTCAAGTTGTGGCGGCGCCGCCCGTGTATCGGCAACGGTTACGCTCGCACCTGACCTGACGCACCAGCGTGCAAGCGCCAAGCCAGATTGGCCCAGGCCCAACACCAGTACGTTTTTAGCCGAGAGGTTTTTCATCTGAGCTTGAGCGTTGACAGGCCAACCAGGCACAGCAGCATCGTGATGATCCAGAAACGCACGACGACCTGCGTTTCTTTCCAGCCGCTTTTCTCAAAGTGGTGGTGGAGCGGTGCCATCTTCAGAATTCGGCGGCCCGCGCCAAAACGCTTTTTGGTGTACTTGAAATACACCACCTGCAGCATGACGGAAAGCGCTTCCACAACGAAGATGCCGCCCATAATCGCCAGCACAATTTCCTGCCGCACTATGACGGCGATAGTGCCGAGTGCTGCACCCAACGCCAACGCGCCGACGTCCCCCATAAACACTTGGGCCGGATGCGTGTTAAACCATAAAAACGCCAGACCGCTACCGGCCATCGCGGCACAAAAAATCAACAACTCACCAGAGCCTGGAATATGTGGAAAAAGCAAATACTTCGAGTAAACAGAACTGCCTGTGACATACGCGAAAATGCCGAGAGCCGACCCCACCATCACCACCGGCATAATCGCCAGGCCATCAAGTCCGTCGGTCAAGTTCACAGCATTGCTAGAACCAACTATCACCAGATAGGTCAGGATGACAAATCCGAAAACGCCCAAGGGGTAACTGACTTCTTTTACAAACGGCACCAACAGCCCGGCCTTAGGCGGCAGATTCACGTCAAATCCGGACTGAACCCAGCTGATGAAGAGGCCAATCACGCGCAGGTTAGAGCTCTCGGAAATACTGAACACCAGGTACAGGGCAGCCACCAAACCAATCAGTGACTGCCACATGTATTTCTCACGCGAACGCATGCCCTCAGGGTCCTTGTGTACCACCTTGCGCCAGTCATCGGCCCAACCTATCGCACCAAATCCGAGCGTGACCACCAGCACAATCCATACAAATCGGTTGGATAAATCTGCCCAAAGCAGAGTGGCGATGGCTATCGACAACAAAATGAGAACCCCACCCATCGTGGGTGTGCCTGATTTGGCCAAGTGCGTTTGCATTGCGTATTCGCGGATCGGTTGACCCAGCTTGAGTGAGACCAACCGACGAATTACAAACGGGCCAGCCACCAAACCAATCAACAACGCAGTAAGCGCCGCCATGACTGCACGGAAGGTCAAATACTGGAACACCCGAAATGAGCCGAATTCCGGCGACAAGGTTTGGAGCCACTGGGCCAGGTTAAGCAGCATGGCTCTGATCCTTTTGTCCTAGTTCTTTAATCACGATGTCTTTTTCGTACCTGTTAATGGCTGCAATGGTGCGCTCCATCTTCATGAAGCGAGAGCCTTTGACCAACACGGAACCAACAGTTTTCAGCTGACTGAGCAGCGCAGCATTCAAGGATTCGACATCTTCAAAATGTTGCCCCGCCACAAAACTCTTGCTTGCCAGCGCTGCTTGCTCGCCGAGCGTAAACAGGCTTTCAATTCCTTTGCTACGAGCGTAAAAACCAGCTTCTGCGTGAAACTGCGGCCCTTGCGCGCCCACTTCGCCCATATCGCCCATCACCAGCAACCGAGGGCCAGGCAGCTCTGCGAGCAAGTCGATGGCGGCTTGCATGGAATCAGGATTGGAATTGTAGGTATCGTCAACCAGCGTTACCTCGCGGCCAGACAAGTGCAGGGTTGTAGCGCGCGAGCGCCCCTTGACCGGCATGAATGCGGACAAGCCGCTGCTGATGCAGACAAGCGGTACGCCGGCAGCCAATGCACATGCGGTAGCAGCCAATGCGTTTTTCACGTTGTGCCTGCCAGCGATTTGTAGCTTGAATTCGACTGGACCAAATGACGTGTTTGCCATTACCTTCCAGCCGCTGCCCACCCAGTGCGCCCGCCCGGTGACGTCTGCAGCGCCATCCAGGCTAAACGTCAACGTTTTGCGAACGCCCGCCATGGTACGCCAGATGCTGGTGTAAGCATCATCCGCCGGGAACACGGCGACTCCGTCCTGACGCATCGACTCGACTACGCTGCCGTTTTCACGCGCGACTGCTTCCACCGACTCCATAAACTCGAGGTGCTCCCGTTGCGCGTTGTTGACCAGTGCCACTGTCGGGTTAGTGAGTTTGGCCAAATACGCAATCTCACCTGGGTGATTCATTCCCAGCTCCACCACACCAATTTGATGGGTGCTGGCAAGCCGCAAAAGCGTTAGCGGAACACCAATGTCATTGTTGAAATTCCCCTCCGTTGAAAATGCCTGGTCTCCCTTGTAGGCCTGCAAGATGGAAGCAACCATCTGCGTAACGGTTGTTTTGCCATTGCTGCCGGTGACTGCAATCAGCGGCAGTTCGAACTGGGAACGCCAAGCTGCGGCAAGCTCGCCAAGTGCCAACCTGGAGTCGTGAACCAGCAGGCCAGGCAATCCAGAAACTCTCAACCCCGACTGTGCAATGGCTGCGACTGCGCCCCGCGCCTTGGCTTGTTCCAGAAAACTGTTGGCATCGAAAGTTTCACCCTTCAGCGCAACGAACAAATCTCCCGCTTTTAGTGAGCGCGTGTCCGTATGAACTCGCTCAATGTCAATCTCACCACTACCAAAAGTTTGAGATGCGGTTACCCAGTGGAAAACCTGGCCCAGCTTCATCATGCCAAGCTCCTTGCTGCATCAGCCGCAGATCGCGCGTCAAGCGCGGTACGCGCGTGGCTGAGGTCAACAAACGGGTATCGAACTCCGCTAATTTCCTGGAAGTCCTCATGGCCCTTGCCGGCGATCAACACTACGTCGTTTGCACTTGCGCGTGCAATCGTTTCTGCAATCGCTTTTGCACGGTCAGGCTGAATGCATACCGCAGCGCTTGCTGCCAAACCAGACGTAATTTGACCGATGATGGCGTCAGCACTTTCGCGGCGCGGGTTGTCACTGGTCACCACAATCTGGTCGGCATTTCTTTGTGCGGCGACGCCCATCAGCGGGCGCTTGACCGTGTCGCGATCACCGCCACAACCAAACACACACCACAATTTACCTTGTCGTTTCGCACTTACCGGCTTTAGCGTCAACAGCACTTTTTCAAGCGCATCAGGGGTGTGTGCATAGTCAATAACAACCAATGGCGCACCAGTCGCAGAAACGCTGTTTAGCCGCCCCGGCACAGCCGGAAGATCAACGCAAGACCTCGCAGCATCTTTTAATGAAACTCCCAGTGCGCGAAGGGCGCCAACAACACACAGCAAATTTGAAACATTAAAGATGCCAAGAGTCGCTGCCGAAACGGTGTATTTTTCTTGCCCCTCAATCAAGTCGAAGGTCAGCGACTCGGCACCTTGCTGAACGGAACGCGCCTCAATCCGCGCAGTTCTGGTGCAAGACACAGTCCAGACATCTACGCCTGTGGACACCAATTTCCAATTGAGCTCGGCGCCTTTTGCATCGTCGATATTTACCACCGCAGACTTTAACCCTGTCCACGCAAAAAGGGACTCTTTTGCCGCCCAATAATGCGCCATTGACTGGTGGTAGTCGAGATGATCCTGCGTGAAATTGGTAAATACCGCGACTTGGATATTGGTGGCATCCAGGCGATGCTCCGCAATTCCGATCGAAGAAGCCTCAATCGCGCACGCAGTAAATCCTTCATCCACAAAACGCCGAAGTTGCCCTTGAAGCAACACCGGATCAGGCGTAGTTAGCCCGTTAGAAACGACAGCGGACGGAGCACCTATTCCAAGGGTTCCAACAAGGCCGCATTTGCGCCCCAGCCCCGTCAACGCGTTGGCCAACCACCAGGCGGTCGATGTTTTTCCGTTCGTTCCGGTGATAGCCACCGTTTGCAGCTGCTCGCTGGGGTGTTCGTAGTAAGCGGCAGCAATTGACGCTGCTGCACTTTTCAGTTGCGGGTAGGTGCCAACGCGTGCATCGGAAAATCCAAAGCGCTCCGCGTCGTGCTCTTCCATCAAACAGGCGTTCGCTCCGGCACCAAGAGCCTTGCCAATGAATTGGCGCGCATCCACAGACGCACCGGGCCAAGCGACGAAGCCGTCTCCCAGGCGTACTTTCCTGCTGTCTGTCGTCAAATCGCCAGACACCCGCGCCTGCAGCCAGGCTGCGGCGGCTTGGGGTGATTGAAGTTGCGTTCTCAAAACGACTCCTCAACTACTCGCGTCACGATTTGCGGCTTGACGGACATGTCGGGCTGAACGCCTTTGATGCGCAGTGCCTGTTGAACCAATTCGCTGAAAACTGGCGCAGCCACTTCGCCGCCGTAGTACTTGCCAGCGCGAGGTTCGTCAATCATGACTGCAACGATGACCCTGGGCTTGTCAATCGGCGCCATTCCCACGAACCAGCCTCGATACTTTCGGTCTTTGTCCGTGCCATAGCTCTTGCCGACTTGCTTAAAGGCTGTACCAGACTTCCCGCCAACTGAGTAACCCAGCGTTTGCGCTTTCTGACCGGTGCCGCCGGGACCCGCAGCCATTTGCAGCATTTTTCGAATCTCAATCGCGGTTTTAGGCGAGAACACGCGAACGCCAACGGCAGGCTCTTCGCTTTTGAGCAGCGTCGTGTTGATGATTTGGCCATCATGGCCAAATACCGTGTATGCCCGTGCCATCTGGAAAAGCGATGCTGACAAGCCGTAGCCATACGACATCGTGGCCTGCTCGATGGGTCTCCATGTTTTGTACGGCCTGAGCCGACCAGAAACCACACCAGGAAATGTTATTTGCGGCTTCTGGCCAAATCCTGCCTGAGAAAAGGTTTCCCACATTTCTCGCGGCTGCATTTGCATCGCTAATTTGACCGTGCCGACATTGCTTGACTTTTGTAACACTTGCTGAACCGACAGCACGCCATTCGGGTGCGCATCAGAGATCGTTGAGCCCGTGATTTGAATGCGTCCCGGCGCTGTTTGGATGGACGTCTCTGGCTTGACCCGGCCTGACTCCAGCGCAATGCCCACCGTAAAAGCCTTCATCACCGACCCTGGCTCGAAGGTGTCTGTAAGTGCAATATTGCGCAGCTGGCTATTTGTTACGTTTTGTCTGTTGTCGGGGATATAGCTGGGGTAATTTGCCATCGCAAGGACTTCTCCTGTTACGGCGTCCAGCATCACCACACTTCCTGCAACCGCCTTGTTAGCGATCACGGCGTCGCGCAGCTTTTGGTACGCCACAAACTGCATCTTGCTGTCGATGGACAGCTGCAAATCCTGGCCATCTACCGGCAAGATTTGTTCGCGGGTGTCTTCGACCACGCGCCCCATTCGGTCTTTTATCACCCGGCGAGAGCCCGGACGCCCCTGCAGCTCTTTGTTGTACGCTACCTCTACGCCAGCGATACCCCTGTCTTCAACGTCGGTAAAACCCACCACATGGGCAACGGTCTCACCTTCGGGATACTGCCGTTTGTATTCCTTGCGCTGGTAGATTCCTTTGATTGCCAAGCCTGCAATTTTTTGCCCCACCGCATCGTCCACCTGTCGCTTGATCCAGACGAAGTTTTTCTCTTCATCCGCGAGTTTCTTGTTCAGCTCCGACAGCGGCATTTCAAGTAATTTAGCCAGTGCCTGAAGCTGCTGCTGGCTAGCCTCCACGTCTTGCGGAATTGCCCAAATACTTGGCGCTGGCACGCTCGATGCAAGTATCAGACCGTTGCGATCAAGAATACGGCCCCGATTGGCGGGCAACTCAAGCGTACGGGCAAATCGCACCTGGCCTTGCTTTTGAAAAAATGAATTCCCCAAAACCTGCACGTATGCTGCCCTTCCAGCAAGACCCACAAAGCCCAGCGCAATTGCGGCGACGACAAACTTGCTTCGCCACACTGGCGTTTTACTGGCCAATAGTGGGTTGGACGTGTAGAGAACACTTTTGCTCATGGCCTGGCCCCCGAAGTATTCAGTACGCCGCTGGCAGATGAATCCGGGCCTGCTGCGTCTGGCGCGTTAGGCGAGACGGACAGAGCCTCTGACCCACCGCGGCCAGTCGAAACGTACTGCGTGATTGCAGGTGTCACCGTGCGCATTTGCAATTTCTCTTTTGCCAGCTTTTCTACTCTCAAAGGCGTGGCTTGTCCGCGTTTCTCAACTTGCAATCGCTCGTTTTCAGTTTCTAACCTGGCAAGCTGCGTGCTTGCTTTTTCGAGCTCCGCATACAGCCTACGCGATTCATATTGGGTACGGACCAAATAGAAAGCACTGGCAACGACAGCCAACAACAAAATCAGGTTGAGCCGAATCACAGAGCCACCTCAGTGCGTTCAGCAATGCGCATCACCGCGCTACGAGAGCGAGGATTGGAGTCGACCTCTTGCGCGCCCGGCTTGATACGCCCAAGCGACTTCAAACGCATGGCCTTGGGTTCTGCAAATGGTGCCCTGCGATCAAATACCTCGCGAGAATGCTCCGCGATAAATTGCTTGACGATCCGGTCTTCGAGCGAATGAAAACTGATCACCACGAGGCGGCCTCCAGGCTTTAAAACGTTTAGCGAAGTGGCTAATGCCTGGCTGAGCTCTTCAAGCTCAGCGTTGATGAAAATCCGAAAAGCCTGAAACGTGCGCGTTGCAGGGTCCTTGCCCGGCTCGCGGGTTTTGACTGCGCCTGCCACGATCTCGGCCAGTTCAGCGGTGCGTTCGATCCTGCCCCGGACCGCGCGGACGCGATCAATTGCTTTTGCAATCTGCCCAGCAAACCGCTCTTCGCCATAGTCACGAATCACCTCCGTGACGCGCTCTACCGATGCCTCGGCCAGCCAATCGGCAATGCTCTGCCCACGGGTGGTGTCCATTCTCATGTCCAGTGGCCCGTCGCCCCGGAACGAGAACCCGCGCGCCGGATTGTCGATTTGCGGTGAACTGATACCCAGATCCATCAGCAATCCCGCGGCGCTGGACGGCTGCAAAGTGCACAGCTGGTTGAAGCCCTCGTGTCGAATGGAAAACCTTGGATCGGAAATGCCTGATGCCTCGGCAATTGCCTCCAGGTCTTTGTCGAAAGCCAGCAGGCTGCCCCTTGGCGACAGCTGAGACAAAATCAGGCGCGAATGACCGCCACGCCCAAAGGTTGCGTCGATGTAGTACTCGTCCGGATTGATTTGAAGCGCCTCTACGGCTTCGTTCAACAAGACGGTGCGGTGTGTCCATAGTGCAGTCACCGACACGGCTTAAAAAGAAAAATCTTTAAAAACATCAGGCATATCGCCCTTGATGTGCTCGGCCTCTTGCGTTGCGTACGTTGGCGCATCCCACAATTCAAAATGCCCACCCATTCCGAGCAAAACCACGTCCTTACTGATTCCAGCAGCGGAGCGCAACTCTGGCGATACAAGCACGCGCCCGGTAGCGTCCATATCGACGTCCATCGCATTTCCAAGAAAAATACGCTTCCACCACTGCGCCTGCATAGGAAGCGCCGCAATGCGGTCGCGAAACTTTTCCCATTCGTTACGCGGGAAAATCATCAGGCAGCCATGCGGGTGCTTGGTAATGGTGAGTTGGCTGGCGGCGGTTGCACTCAAGACGTCGCGATGCCGGGTAGGCACAGAGAGCCGACCCTTGCTATCGAGAGCTACAAATGAAGCGCCTTGAAACACCAAAAAAAACCTTTAAAAAGTACTTTTCACCACTAAATTGCACTTCTTCCCACTTTATCAGGAATGTGCTGGCGCACAAGAGCTTTAAAACAAATTTTTTCAATGAAATCAATAACTTAGAGTTGAAAAAAGTGAGCTGAGAGGAAAAAAGTGTTCTGGATTAAGCACTTAGCGCGACCACTGAAAGTGTTGCGTTAAACGGCCAGGATTTAAAACAGCTAATTCGGCAAAACTACACCCACCCATGTGCGGGGAGAGGCGGTTTCTGAGAAAGTTAACGCTCCCGCAGCTTGTGAGCACGTCTCGCGAGCCGGGTTACGACGCTGACAGACGCTAGAGAAAAGCGTCAGTCTCGACGTGTCGTGACTTGAGCATGTTCAGTAATACCAATGACGTTGAAAAAGGCAGCGATCAAACGATTGACATCGGAGAACTGCACCGCACGATTTTCAATTTGCCGCGCTGAAACCCAATTGAGCAATGTGCCAGCGGCAGAAAAATCGACACGAATCAATTTAGCGCAAGAAATAATCATGATGTCGGCGCCCATCAATTTAGCCTCCAGTTGCTCAAGCGCTGTGACAACGTCACCTTCAATCTGGCCAGACAGCTCGACAGTGGCCACATTGCCTTCAAACTGCGAGCCCTGCGCGTTCCCTGACGCCTCACCATCCATCCCGCTCAACACTGACGTTATCGAGTCTCGAAACACATCCCCGATGATGGTGTGGCTGGAGGTCGCCTGACCTTCTGCATTAACGGATTTATATTCGCATCGACCGGTCTCCCAAGACGGCGGAGACACTTCATACGTCACGCAGAAGTCCAGCGCAGTCAGCTCAAACTCGTCTGGGCGATGCGTAACGCGCTGTACCTCCATCCGCATCTGCCACCACTCTTGCACCGTCTCGCGTTGCCCGGACGGTGTAGCGTCCTCGAGGACCTTTTGGAGCTGCGTCTCGCCGCTAAAACGGAGCTGCACAGGCTGCTGAGCCCAGCCCTTAAATACCGCTGTCAACGGCCCCACAGCTGCAAAATCGATGGTTTTCAGCTTGCTCCAGTCAAGACGCCAAGGCATTGGCGAGCGCCCGACTGCGGCCTTGAGTGTTGCAACCGACTGGAGACCCAAAACCGATGGACAAACCCAATCGGCCGCTGGCCCCTGTAAGCGCTGAATGTTGGACGGCACAGCCAGCAATTTCACGAGTTCGGGCAACGAAAACCACTGCGGCGCAGAGCGGTCAAAGCGCTGCACAAACTGAAGTGCCGCAAGTTCGAATTTGTCTTGTTCACCAGAAGCGCGATAAAGATCAAACAAGGCCATCCACGTCTCAGATTGCCCAACCCGTATTCCCTGCGGGTCCAGCATCTCAAGCAGGGCAGCTTCGGCGCCGGCGTTGTCTCCATTTGCAAACCGTATTGCTGCTTCTTCCAGCTCGGCATCATGCGCGACTTCAGACACATCCAGCGCCATGATGTTTGAGTGCGTGAAGCCCGAGGCACTGAGTACGGCATTGGCTGACGGCCTGGCCGCCTGTTTGGGAGCGGTTGCAGCAGAGAAAGTGGGCTTGACCTTCAAGGGCTGTAGTGCCATCTCGTCAAAACTCGGCGCAGGTGTTGAACCAGAATGAACAAACGCGGGCGGTGTGATGGCTTTGTCGGGGTCTCGGACATTTTCAGCCGCTTGTTGCTCCGCCGCCATCGATGCCTGGCCAGCGGACTGAAGACCGGCTGGCTCAGTCTTGAGGTAGCCGTACGCAACAGCGTCTGTAAGCAACGGCGGGGGTGCTCTACGAACCGGTGGCGCAGCAGAAGAGTCGATCGAGTCGCCCGCAGAGTTGATTGACTCCGCGCCTGACGTGCCGTGCTTGGTTTTCCACCATTGCATGGACATTTGCGCTTCGATCTCGTCGATCTTCTTGATCGTCTGCGCGCGATCGTCTGGCTTGGACGCCATACTGCTTTGGAAGAACGATGGTCTTGCCCCGGGATCGTCTCCCGACAGCGCTTCGCGCTTGCGCATCTTGCGCAACATATCGAACTCGCGCTTGCGTACAAAATCGTTGCGCCGCTTTCGCTCAATCATCTCCTTGAGCAGCTGCTTGCTCACGGCCTCGTCACGGTCGGAATCTTTGCTGTCCAGCTCAGACCAGCTCGTTGCGGGATTGCGCACGAACTTCACCATTTTGGACAGCAGTCCCTGAGTAGTGTCTTCTTTGGACATATATCTGTGAAGGAGTGCGTTAGAACTTGATTGAAGATCGATCAGTCGCCGAACATTTTTTGCTTCAACTCACGGCGCTGTTGCGCTTCGAGGGACAGGCTGGCGGTTGGACGTGCAATCAGGCGTCCCACTCCGATTGGCTCGCCAGTCTCGTCGCAGTAACCATAATCTCCGGAGTCGATGCGACCAATGGACTGTTCAATTTTTTTAAGCAGTTTGCGCTCGCGGTCGCGTGTACGAAGCTCTAGCGCGTGCTCTTCCTCGATAGTAGCGCGATCCGCCGGATCTGGCACCACGACCGTGTCTTCGCGCAAATGCTCTGTAGTGGCACCGGCGCTGTTGTGAATTTCCTGCTTTTGCACCGACAGCTTGGCGCGAAAAAACGCCAACTGCTTCTCGTTCATGTACTCGGAGTCAGGCATGGCTTTGACCTCTTCGTCGGTCAGGGTCTCACCGGTTTTGGTTTTCCAGTTGTTCGCCAGCTTGGGGTCTTTTTTTGCGGCAACGTGCGGAGGAGGCGCGACTGTTCGTTCGGTCATTGTTGAGTAACTAGCTTTGGCGGCGTCTGGCGCATGTGTGGGCACCATGGGTGCGGGAGGTGGCATATGCGCAAACGCTCGGGATGAACTTCGGCGGCCCGGCTTCAACGGCGGCGGTGGGGGCAACCCGTTTGAAGCTGGCGCTTCACGCGCAGCTGTTACCGGTGGCAAGGTCGCCGGCGGCAGCGCCTTTTTTAAACTGGCGTCGGCAGGGTTCACTTTTGGAGCTTTGCCAGCAGCCTTTAAGGCGACGACAGGCAAAGTTTTCGTTACTGATTTGGGCACTGATTTTTGTGCGACTGTCGTCGCGGGTTTTTTGGCGGGTGTTGCAATCGTTTCTAACGCAGTTTTTACTTTAACGGCTGTTTTGGGCACTGGTCTGCTGATGCCCTTAGGCGCGAGCTTGCCAGAAGGTTTGACGGTTGCTTTTTTAGCTTGCGGCTTGGCTACCGGCGATTTTTTGATAACTGAAGTTTTGGCTGCTGGTTTTACTGTCTTTTTGGTCGGCACGGCTAGCGTGGCTTTTGCCTTCGGCTTGACCACCTTTACCGCTTTAACTGCCTGAGCAGGCTTCATGACCGGCTTTGCATTGGACCGGCCCGCTGGTTTGGCCGCCTCTTTGGGCCGCGATTTGGGCGCTGCCGCAGGTTTTTTCGCCGGCTTGGCCGCCACTTTAGCGGTGGTTTTAGATTTCTTCGTCTGCGCTTTCACTTCTTGTCTCCTCTGGCAAACCGCCCCTGGTTAAGCCTGGGCATAGGCGTCGGCTGAGTAATTCGGTCGGCGCGCGATTGTAGCGGCTGCTGAAATAGCTTGGTCAACAGCGTATCGGATGGCTTCAAAACAAGTTGGCTCATGAAATTTCGCTACGCCGTATTACATGTTTTACAAAGTACAGCGCAAGCCTACCTCAAACCAGGCATTGCTCCAGCCCCTGCATGAAAATATCTTTGGGCAGGTCGATACCAATAAACACCATCTTGCTGGTTTTGGTCTCGCCCGCCGCCCACGCGGGGCCCAGGTCGCTGCCCATCAACTGGTGCACCCCCTGAAAGATCACTTTGCGCTCGGTACCCTCCATATTCAAAACGCCCTTATAACGTAGCATGCGTGGGCCGTAAATATTGACAACTGCGCCCAGGAAATCCTCAAGCTTGGCCGGACTAAAGGCTTTGTCAGATCGAAACACGAAGCTCTTGACGTCATCGTCGTGGGCGTGGTGGTGGCCTGGTTCAGTGCTGTGTGACGGATGGTCGCAATGCTCGCCCTCAGCATGGTTGTGGCCTTCGTGGTCGTGTCCGGCGTGGTCATCGGCTTTGAGAAAGTCCGGGTCAATGTCGAGCTTGGCGTTCAAATTAAAGCCGCGCAGGTCGAACACGTCAGCAATCGCCACTTCACCAAAATGCACCGCTTTTTGCGGGGCGCGCGGGTTCATGTGTGTCAGGCGGTGCATCAGCGCTTTCACCTCAGCGTCTGGCACCAAATCGGTTTTGCTGATGAAAATCTGGTCCGCAAAGCCGATCTGGCGGCGCGCCTCCTGGCGGTCATTGAGCTGAACTTCGGCGTGCTTGGCATCGACCAGCGTCAGGATGGAGTCCAGCAGGTATTGCTCGGCAATTTCTTCATCCATGAAAAAAGTTTGCGCCACTGGGCCCGGGTCGGCCAGTCCGGTGGTTTCAATCACCACCCGGTCAAAAGCCAGCTCACCTTTGCGCTTTTTCTCAGCCAGCACTTGCAGCGTATCGCGCAGGTCCTCACGAATCGAGCAGCAAATGCAGCCGTTGTTCATCTGAATGATGTTTTCCTGCGTGTCATTCACCAAAATCTCGTTGTCGATGTTTTCTTCGCCAAACTCGTTTTCAATCACTGCGATTTTTTGACCGTGCGTCTCTGTCAGGATGCGTTTTAAAAGCGTGGTTTTGCCTGAACCGAGAAAACCGGTGAGGATAGTGACAGGAATCAAGCTCATGGTGCGCCTAGCAATCAAAAGAAAATAAACAGTGATTTTAACGACCCGGGCAAGCAAGCGAGCAGCGCGCCACACTACCACATAATTTGAAATATGCTATTAATTTAATAGCTGCTTACGCCCATATTAATTGAGTAAAATGCCTATTTGATACCTAAAAATAGCTGTTTTCGGAATTCTCAAGGCTTTTAAGGCTATTTTTTAACCAGTACCAGCCCCTTGAGGTATTCCCCCTCAGGAAACGTCACCGTCATCGGATGGTCCGGTGCGCCCCCCATGCGTTCGGTGATGTAAGCGTCTACGCCTGCGTCCATGCCCGCACCAGCAACAATTTTGTGGAACAAATCGGCACTGATGCCGCCTGAGCACGAGTAGGTGAACAGCGCGCCGCCGGGCTCCAGCAGCATGAGCGCCAGGCGGTTGATGTCTTTGTAGGCCCGGGCGGCACGCTCGGCGTGTGCGGCTGTGGGGGCAAACTTGGGGGGGTCTAGCACGATGGCGTCGAAAGTTATGCCGTCTTTGAGGTACTGGCGCAACGCGGCATTGACATCTGCGTCTAGCATCGTCGTGCGGCTGGCGTCAAAACCATTAAGGGCCACGTTGGCCGCTGCGCGCTCAATGGCGGGCGCTGACGAGTCAATCGACGTGACGTACGCCGCGCCGCCGCTCAGGGCCGCTACCGTGAAGCCGCCCGTGTAGCAGTAGCAGTTGAGTACCCGCTTAAAACCCATGCGGCGGGTAGTGCTTGCAAACTTTTGGCGGCTGTCGCGCTGGTCTAAATAAAACCCGGTTTTGTGGCCTTCCGCAACATCGAGGCTCAGGCTCCAGTCGTGCTCAGTGATGGTGACTTCTGTTGATCCAGATCCGGCTAGCCAGCCTGTGGCCTCGGGCAATCCTTCAAGTGCGCGAACACTTGCGTCAGACCGCTCATACAGCCTCGTCAAACCGGTTTGCTCAAGGAGTGCATCCACGATCACTGACTTAAACCGTTCAGACCCGCAGCTTGAAAATTGCGCCACCAGCGTGTCGCCGTACCGGTCAACCACCAGACCCGGCAAGCCATCAGATTCACCATGCACCAGGCGCAAGCCGTTACTTTTAATATCAAATAGGCCTCTAGCCCAAATAGACCGGGCGCAAGCAGCTATAAAAAAATTAGCATCTATGTGCTGTGCCTCATCAAAGCTCCAGACCCGGGCCCGAATTTTTGACTGCGGACTAAACGCCGCCCAAGCCAAAAACTGACCGCCATGGCTCTCGATACGGACCGTTTCTCCAGCATCGCCGCCACCAGAGGCTATGGCACCGTCAAACACCCAAGGGTGGCGGCGCAGCAGCGATTTTTCTTTGCCGGGTTTTAGCCGTAATGTTTTCATGTGGCAATTGTCACGCTTTGGCGCACAGCCTTTTCTCGCCTCGTGAAAACCTCGTACAAAAGTTAACTTTTGATTTCTCGGCGTCCTGCACAATATGGGGCCCCCAGTTTTCAGTCCCAAAAAGAATCTCTCCAATTTCAAACATCACCTATAAAAAATTCTTGTCCTGGCTGGCGCGGGCCGTTTCGTTGTGGTGGGCATCGGGCTTGTTTGTTCTCGCACTGGCCACACCGCAGGCGGTGCTTTCAGACACAAGCGCGACCATCGATCTTGCCAAATTGAGCGAGTACTGGCTCGACGCCACTGGCAGCTCAAAACCTTCAGAGGTGATGGCCAGCGGCACCGCCACTTGGCGAGTGGGTCCTGCAAGCGGCATTTATCCGCTGCTACCGGGGCAAGCCCTTTGGCTGCGGTTCAACGTTTTGGATCTGTCTGACACCAGCAATTGGATGCTTGAAATCCCGTACGCCGCGCTTGACCGCGCGTCGCTTTTCACCGCCAGTGCTGGCGGCGGCTACCTGGCACAGCACGCTGGAGACCTTATCGCCAACAAAGCCTGGACACTGCCCCAGCGCCATGTTGTGATGGAAATTGCGGCTCCAAATAAAATGCCCACCGCTTACTTTCTGCGCCTTGAAAACGCACAAGGCTTCAGCGCACCCATCAGGCTGATTGCGACCGATACCTTGCTGCGTACCGAGCAGGGGGTATCGCTTCTTTTAGGGATTTACTTTGGAACCGCGGTTTTAGGCATCTTTGTCGGTCTAGTCGGTTTGCTGTGGCTGCGTGACTGGGCTTACTTTTTTTACACAAAATGCGCCTTGCTGATTGGTTTGACGCAAGCCGCATCGACCGGCATTGGCAGTTTGTATGTGTGGCCAAATTCACCCGCATGGGCCGACCGCTCACTAGTCGTTCTAGGGTTGTTGTCGCTAACAGCGTTTTTACTCCTGAACGCAAAGATCATTTATTTGGTGCAAAGATCGAGACAGCTGAATGGCCTGGTCTGGGGAGTCGCCGCAGCAGGGGTTGGCCTGTGCGTTGCAATGTTTTACACGCCAAGCGCGCACCGAATTTCAATGGCAATGCCCTATGTGCTGTTCGTGATCTCTTTGATCCTCGTTGTCAATGTTTGGGCGCGGCGCCACGGTGACCGGTTTGGCATATGGCTGCTTGTCAGCGCCGTGCCCTTTATTTTTGCCATTGCCCTGGCTTTTGCGCGATACGCACAATGGATTCCGCTCAGCATATTCACCGAACACAGCTGGCTGGCCAGCATGGCACTGCAGCAAATGGTGATGCTGGCAGCGCTCATAGGCCGCAGCCAGCAACGCCGCGAAAACATGCGCCGCATTGCTGGCGTGGACCGGATTGACCCCGCCACAGGGTTGATCAATGCAGATATTTTTTCCACCCGATTTTCACGCATGCTGGCCAGATCACAGCAGCTGAAGCACCAAAGCGCCGTCATGCTGATCGAAGTGACCAACACCGAGCAAATTCAGCGTGACTTTGGTCGCAAAATTGCTGACAAATTACCGCTGCTTGTGGCCTCCAGGTTACTTTCGACCGCACGCGAGATTGACAGTGCTGCCAGGCTGTCAGACCGGAGGTTTGGCATGCTGGTAGAAGGGCCGGTCAGCGCAGAAGAGGCGGCCATTCTGGGGCCGCGAATCATTGCGCGCTGCCTGATGCCCTACCCCAAACTTCATATCGATTGCGTGGCCCAGGTGCGCGTGGCCTATGCCATGGTTCCCGAGCACGACAGCCATGTGCAACCGCTCATCGAGCGCCTGGAAGCACTTCTGGTCAACGCACCCGCTGAGAGCAAGGTGGCTGTATTTCGGTTGGGCGACACGCCGCCAAAGCCGCGCCGACGCATGCAAAGGCGTGCTGAAAACTTTTAGCGTTTTGATCGGTACGGGCCTGAGCGTGTTGATTGTCTCCGGTCGCCTGTCACCTGTCACATGTCACCTGTCGCCATGCGCTTGGTACGTCAAGGCTTGGGTTTTTCCAGCCGCTTGGCACGCGGATGCGCTGCGTCGTACACCGTCGCCAGGTGCTGAAAATCAAGCCGTGTGTACACCTGCGTGGTGGTGATGTTGGCATGGCCCAGCAGCTCTTGCACGGCACGCAAATCGCCACTTGACTGCAACACGTGGCTGGCAAATGAATGGCGCAGCATGTGCGGATGCACCGGCGTTGCCAAGCCCGCCTTGAACGAGCGCTGCTTGAGCCTGACGCGAATCGTTTGCGGCGTTAAACGCGCACCCCGAGCGTTGATGAACAGCGCAGGGTCATCTTTGGCCCAAGCCGCGCGCTGCGTTGTCCATGCAGCCAATGCGGCAAGTGCTTTGCTGCCGACCGGCACGCCGCGGCGTTTTTCGCCTTTGCCGAGTACTTGCGCCTCGGCGGCGTCTGCGTCAATCCAGCCGCGCGCACTACGGCTCGCCAGCACATCCAGCCCGACCAGCTCGCCAATACGCAGACCACAGCCGTAAAGCAGTTCAACGATGCAGTGGTCGCGTGCGTCGAGGGCCGCGCTGCCGTCACCGGGTTCTGCCTCAAAGTCCGACAGTTGCACCGCCTCATCGACTCCCAGCGCCTTGGGCAAAGGCTTGGGCGCTTTGGGCGCGCGCACGCCTTGCACCGGGTTGCTGGCCACCAAACCTTCGCGGCCCAGCCAAACATAAAACCCACGCCAGCCCGACAAAATAAGCGCAATCCCGCGCGCACTGCGCCCTGCACCATGCATTTGCGCAACCCAGCGGCGGATATGCGTGTTTTGAACGCTGGCCAAATCCACACCCGCCAGCGCGGCTTGCGCTTGCAGCTTGTTCAAGTCCGCGGTGTAAAGCTCGACCGTGCGCTGGGCCAGGCGCTTTTCAACGCGGACATGCTCCAGGTAGCGTTGCGCGAGTGGGTCAAGGTCTGCTGCTGCAGTGTATGGAGCCAGCGCATTTTGCATGTGGGTTCGCGACTAGGGGTTGCGAGCGTTTCTTGCTAAGAATCTGCCTGCACGGCCGGCAACAGCCTGGTCAGCGCTGCGCCTGCCAAATCGCCGATTTGCGCCAAAAATTCAGTTCCCATGGCGTTGTTAAACCGTTCAGCGTCAGGCGACGCCAGCACCAGCAGGCCAAACGCTTCAGCGTCGCCGTCAACGCGCAGGGGAATTAACGCTATAGACATGGCTTGCGCCGGTTCGGCAAGCCAGGTGGCTGCGTCAAAGCCTGAATTGACGCCGCAATAAGGCGCGCCGAGCGACGACGCAAAAGCCTGGGTGTCAGCGCTGACGCCCTCGCAAAACGGCTCACCCGTAAAAATACCGTTCACGCGCCACACCTTGATGGCCGCCTGCGGAATATCAAACTGCACTTTAAGTTCTCGCACGATGGTTTCTGGCAGGTCACGCGCATGGGCGGTCAGCAGCAAGTTGTGCGTGCAGGTTTGCAGTTTGTCTGAAATGGCCACGTTTTCATTGCCGTGGCGAATCATCTCGACGATTCTCGCCTCAAGGCCCTTGATTTTGTCGCGCAGCAGACCAGCCTGGCGCTCTTGCAAGCTTACCGCCCGGCTGCCGTGGCCGCTGGACAATTGCACACTGCTCAGCAACTCGGCGTGGCGCTCAAAAAAATCTGGCGTGTTGGCCAGAAAGTTGGCAATGTCGTCTTCGGTGATGGGTTGGTCGATTGGGTTCATGCCCGGATTGTCTTATCTTTTTAGTGTGGCGACTACATGGCGACCGCAGCGACGGGCCGCCCCTAGCAAGGTCAGCCTCCCCGGGGGCAGCGAAGTACGCAAAGCGACAAGCGTGGGGGCACCATTTATGGAACGTCAATTTCAGACTCAAAAACGGTGACCGCAGGGCCGGTCATGAACACGGACGCAACCAAATCGCCAGACCACTCAATGCTCAGGACGCCGCCGTGCGTTTGCACATCCACTTTTGTTTCAAGCAATCCGAGTCGAATGCCAGCCACCACAGCCGCGCAAGCGCCCGTGCCGCAAGCCAGCGTCTCGCCTGCACCGCGCTCGTAAACGCGCAGCCGGATGTTGGCACGGTCAACCACCTGCATAAAACCTGCGTTCACCCGGCGGGCAAAGCGCGGGTGGTTTTCGATCAACGGGCCAAGCTCGGCCACCGAAGCTGTGTCTACATTGTCTACAAGTTGCACCGCATGTGGATTCCCCATGGACAACACTGCAACACTAGTTGCTATTAATATAGGAGCTGCTTGCGCAGTATTTAATTGATTTAAAGGCCATTTTCGCCACGAATTCACATTTTCTGGTTTCAATCCAGTTGCATCAAACGGCACCAGGCTCAAATCAAAAATTGGCGCACCCATGTCCACTTTAATGCGGCCATCGACTTGCAAACTTGCCTCAATCACGCCGCTCAGCGTTTGCACTTTCACACTGGTTTTTGTAGTTAAACCCGTGCTGCGCACAAACTGCAAAAAGCAGCGCGAGCCGTTGCCGCACTGCTCCACCTCCGCGCCATCGGCGTTGTGAATCACATATTCAAAATCAATGCCCAGCGCGGGTGACTGCCGCACCGACAAAATTTGGTCAGCGCCCACACCAAAGTGTCTGTCAGCCAAAAATCGATATTGGGCAGTGCTTAGCCCCAGCAAGCGCTGCGTTTCATCCAGCACAACAAAGTCGTTACCCGCGCCTTGCATTTTGGTGAATTTAACTTTCATGGCCGGATTATCGCGCTACGCTATGGTTTTTACATCTTGCAAAGTAACCAACATGCCTGACTCAATGCGCATACCCGACTGGACACCTGGGGCAAAAGCCCAACCCGACGACCTCGTTCAAGCCATTTTAAAACGCCGCGGCGGCGAGTTCATCAAACTGGACAAAGCCCTGCTGTGGAGCGAGCCACTGGCGCGCGGCTGGAACGTGTACCTTAAAGCCGTACGTACCGACCTGGCGACCAGCTGGAAACTGCGCGAACTCGGCATTTGCACCGTCGCCCTGCTGACGGGTGCTGCATACGAGTACCACCACCATGCGCCTGATTTTTTGAAGGCAGGCGGGACGCAGACTGAATTAAATGCGCTGCAGACAGTTTGTGCCATTTATAAGTCAAATACGGCTGTATCCCAATCAAATCAGGCGCTAGCAGCTATTGAAAGCATAGTGATTCAATACGCCGCACAAATGACCCTCAATGTCAAAGTCTCTGACGAAGTGTTTGCACAAATTAAACAGCACTTCGACACCACCCAAATCGTCGAGCTGACCGCCGCCATTGCCACGTACAACATGGTGGCCCGGTTTTTGGTGGCGTTAGGCGTGACGCCAGAGGTTTAAGCTTGCGGCGTGATTTTTCTCAGGGCTGCAATCGTCGCCAGGCAAGCACGCGCAGCTTCGGCTCCCTTTTTGACGAAATGATCGCTGAAAAATTTCAGATGATCAGCATGCGCATGAAAATCCTTCGGCGTGAGTACGGCTGAGATCACGGGCACGCCCGTGTCCAGCTGTACGCGCATGAGTCCGTCAATCACGGCATGCGCTACAAACTCATGGCGATAAATACCGCCATCGACCACCAGTGCGCAGGCCACTATGGCGTCGTATTTCCCCGACCGGGCCAGAGTTTGCGCGTGCAGCGGGATTTCAAACGCGCCAGGCACTTCATACAGGTCAATGCTTTTGGTGGACTGGCCAAGCTGTGCGACTTCAGCCAAGAAAGCACCGCGTGCGCGTGCCACGATATCGCTGTGCCAAGCCGCACTGATGACCGCGATGTGTGCTTTTGGAGTCAGTTGAAGAATTGGCTGAAGGGCTTGTTTGGTGCTGGAAATACGGGACTGTTTCATGGTGTTTCTCAAAAGAAGTTGCCAGAATCAGGGCGCGCGCAGCCAATAGCCACCGCACAGCCATGCGGCAGCCGCAGGAGCCTTAGCTCCGAAGGTTGCGTCTCTTTCATCCGGACTGTGACCGTCGGCTCTGGCATCAAACCAGATCTGCTGACCCTGCCAGATATGACATCTTGCAGGCGCTCGCGGGCTCTTGCCATCGCTGGCAAATACCGCCGGTGAGGAATTTCACCTCGCCCTGAGAACGCGCTTGAATATTCACCCAAGCGCCTCAATGCTACCGAAAAAAACGCGGTGGTCGCGGCCTCACAGGAATCACCGCCGAGACCGACGTTACTTCACATCATTGAAGAGCGCTTTAGCGACCTGCAAGGTGCAGGGATTTGTGCACCGTGATTAATTGTGGAGGTCAATTAATCCGCCTTGATGTTGTTGTCCTTGACAACTTTGGCCCAAATGTCCATCTGCTTGTCAATGAACAAGCGCGCTGCGTCAGCGCTGCCGCCGACCACGTCAATGCCTTGCGCGTCAAGCTTTTTGGAAATGTCAGGATTTTTCAAGACAGTATTGAGTGCCTCGTTCATACGTTTCAAAATATCAGGTGGCGTTTTGCTGGGTGCAAGAACGGCCCACCAGGCGGGCGCTTCAAAACCTGGGTAACCGCTTTCAGCAATGGTAGGCACATTGGGTAAATCGGGGCTGCGCTGCGGGCTGGTAACAGCCAGCGGGCGCATGCGGCCGCTATCAATGTGCGGCTTGGTCACAAACACCGAACCGATTGACAAGGGCACATGCCCGGCAACAGCATCGTTCATCAGCGGGCCACCGCCTTTATAAGGGATGTGCGCCCAGTCAATGCCGCCGTTTTTGCCTAGCAGCGTCATCGCCACATGACCCAGGCTGCCCGATCCTATGCTGCCGTAACTGACGTTCTTTTTGGCTTTGGCAGCCAGCACTACATCGGCAAAAGTTTTGTACTCACTGCCCGCAAAGGTGGCCAGCACCATTGGCGATGTGCCCACCAGCACTATTGGAGCGAGGTCTTTTTTACTGTCAAACGGCAGGTTGGGAATCAGCGCCGGGTTCACTCCATGGGTGTCAAACACCACAGCAAAGGTGTAGCCATCTGCCGGGGCAGCTGCAACAGCCGCAGCGCCGATCGAGCCGGAGGCGCCGCCCTTGTTTTCAACAATCACGCTTTGGCCCAACGCGGCCTGTAGGGGCACCTGCAGAATACGGGCTACCTGGTCAACAGAGCCGCCCGGCGGGAAAACCGCCACCAGTTTGATGGGACCACGTGTCGGCCAGGCAGGAGTCGACTGGGCCACCGCTCCAAAAGCAAAACTGGCCAGTAAACCAAAAACCAAACTGCGCTTGAAATTCATTGAAGTCTCCGTGTTTTAATCATTCGATGGTAAGACCGAATCAACTTTTATACCCCCAGAGAGAACCCGCACCCCTGCGCAATGCGGCCACAGTTTTGCTGCTGCGGGACACAGCAAACGGCATTGAAGTGCTGATGACGCGGCGATCCATGACAGCCAGCTTTGCGCCCGGCGCATATGTTTTTCCGGGGGGTGGGATTGATGCAGCAGACAGTGCGGCACACGGCCATTCGACGCGCCGCACGACGCAAAGCGACTTGCACCTGACGCAGGCCATCGCCGCGATTCGGGAGAGCTTTGAAGAACTCGGCGTGCTGCTGGCCAGGCACGCCGATGGCAGCCATGTGACCACAGCCGATATCGCCGCACTGGACCGCAATGCGCCTTTCGCAGCGCAATGCAGGGCGCTGGGTTTGACACTGGCTGGGGGCGACGTTTTTGTGCTCGCCCACTGGGTGACTGACCGCGACTTGCCGCGCCGCTTCGACGTACCTTTTTTAGTTGCCCGCATGCCTGAAGGCCAAGAGCCGGTGGCCGATGAAGCCGAGCAATTTGAGCCTGAATGGATACGCCCGGCCGATGCGTTGGCACGCCACCACGCTGGTAGTTTTTTCATCATCTTCCCCACTATCCGCACGCTGGAGCGACTGGAACACCACGCCACTGTCGACCATGTATTGCAAGCCTGCGCGACGGAAAGCCCGTTATGGAAATCGTGTCCCCGCGCCGGTTTTTTGCACGGTAAAGAAGTCCGCTATATGGAACATGATCCGCCTTACGGCGAGCTGGAACTGCTAAGTCCCGACGGACAAATCGTGCACACCCTGGACTGGCAAACCGACACGCCGGTCAAGCTGCTCAAAAACGTCATGCGCCTGACCGCGCCCAACCCCGGCGTGATGACCGGGCCGGGCACCAACAGTTATCTGGTGGGTGATGCGGCGTCAGGCTTTATGGTGATTGACCCGGGCCCGGCTGATGTTGACCACTTGGCCCGCCTTTACGAAGCTGCCCATGACGATATTCGGCTAATCATCTGCACACACTCGCACCCCGACCATTCGCCGGGTGCAAAGCCGCTGCAAGCGATGTGTATCGCTCACGGCAAAGCCAAACCGCTGATTGTTGGGCTTCCATCTGCCCCCACCTCGCGTGCAGACAGTACCTTCACACCTGATAAATTGCTATTAAATAATGAGCTGCTTGCGCCCGTATTTATTGGGCTAGAGGCAAATTTAACACCTGAAAACGACCAAAACAGGCATACTTTGAAGGTTTTGTACACCCCAGGCCATGCCGCCAACCACCTGTGCCTGGTTTTGGTAGAAGACGGCCTGCTGTTCAGCGGCGACCATATTTTGAACGGCAGCACCACGGTCATCAATCCGCCAGACGGCAACATGAATGCGTATCTGGATTCACTGGATGTATTGAGCGTCGCGTGTGATGAACACAGCATCAACTTCATACTGCCCGCGCACGGCTACGTGATGGGCCAAGCCAAAACCGCGATTGCCCAACTGAAAGCCCACCGCCTGAGACGCGAAGCCAAAATTCTCAAGGTGATGCAGGCGCTACCCGACGGCTCGCTGGACGACTGGGTTCCGCTGGCGTATGACGATGTCGATGAGCGCATCTGGCCTGTGGCCAAGCGGTCTTTGCTTGCGCATGTTGAACGGATTAAGACCTCAACTGGAATTGCCTAGGCTTGCCTGGGCCTCGCTCAAACTTCGCTTGAGCCAGGTTCAATGCCGCTTGTCGGCTTTCCATGTTCCGCCATAGCGGTAAAACGGTTGTGTTTCAACGGCAGCTCGACAGGCGGGGCAAACCAGTTTCCATGCGCTAGATGAATCCGCCACCACCCGGTACAGCGTGTTGCTTGCCAGGTGACAGCTTTCGCAGACTTTGACGCGAGATCGGACAGGTTCTGGCACAGGTTGGTCGTTGAAAAAAATTAAAAGTGTGAAGCCCGCCGATAAGCCGGATTTTGTGCGCTGAAGCGTCTTGCAACGCCCAGTGTGACCGCCATTAATCTGGGCCGGGGGTCGCCCACCCGGCTCGGTGCTACCTACCCGCCAACTCCTGCGGAACCACAGGTAAAGAGTCGCGGCGAACCGCGCCACTCCGCGTTGGCCTATTTGGTATTGCTGCGCGTAGAGATTGCCCGTTTCACCCGGCTTCGCAAGTTGCCCTGAAAAGCCGACTCGTCTCTGTTGCTCTGATCCTCACCTCACGGTGGAGAGGTGTTACCTCCTACGCTGTCCTGTGCAGTCCGGACGTTCCTCCAGTGCGGGGTTTCCCCCACAGCGACTTTTCAATCGCTGCCTCTTGCGAGTTGCACCAGCGGCGGTCTGGCGTGCTTCACAGCCCGATTATCGGTGCAACCTAAAATAGTGGCCTGATCCGAAAAACAGATCCACATAACAGGCCTAGTTAACCGCCATGATCCGCATCACCGAACTCAAGCTGCCGCTTGACCACGACGAGCACGCTCTGCCTGCGCTGATCGCCCAAACGCTGGGCATTACGCCCGCAGAGCTGATACGCCACACCATCTACAAACGCAGCTACGACGCGCGAATGAAAAAGCTGCTGCTGGTGTATATCTGTGACGTGGAACTGGCCCCCACGCTTGAAGCCACGCTTCTAAAACAGTTTGAAGCGCACCCGCACATCCGCCCCACGCCTGACCAAAATTATTACCCTGTGGTGCAGCTCAACGAAGCGCCCGCCCTTGCTTCCAATTTAAGACCTGTCGTTATCGGCTTCGGCCCTTGCGGTATTTTTGCGGCGCTGCTGCTGGCGCAAATGGGGTTCAAGCCCATCGTGCTGGAGCGCGGTAAAAAAGTACGTGAGCGCACACAGGACACCTGGGGGCTGTGGCGTAAGGGCACGCTGAACCCTGAATCGAATGTGCAGTTTGGGGAAGGCGGTGCGGGTACGTTTTCAGACGGCAAACTGTGGAGCCAGATCAAAGACCCGCGCCACCTGGGCCGCAAGGTGATGATGGAGTTTGTCAAGGCAGGCGCACCTGAAGAGATTCTGCTGGTCAGCAAGCCGCATATTGGCACGTTCAAACTGGTTAAGGTCGTTGAGCACATGCGTGAGCAGATCATTGCGCTAGGCGGTGAGGTGCGGTTTGAGCAGCGCTTGAGTGACGTGCTGATTGATAACGGGCACATTCGCGGGTTGACCGTGCAAAACCTCAGTGACGATACGCAGTACGAGCTGCGCGCCGACCACGTCGTGCTGGCTCTCGGCCACAGCTCGCGAGACACGGTGGCCATGCTGTACACGCGCGGCGTGTACATGGAGGCCAAGCCGTTTTCCATCGGCTTTCGCATCGAACATCCGCAGGGCGTGATTGACCGCGCTCGGCTTGGCCAGCACGCGGGCCACCCGGTGCTGGGTGCTGCGGACTACAAGCTGGTACATCACGCTACAAATGGCCGCAGCGTCTACAGTTTTTGCATGTGCCCCGGCGGCACGGTTGTGGCCGCCACGTCTGAGCCGGGCCGGGTGGTGACCAACGGCATGAGCCAATATTCGCGCAATGAGCGCAATGCGAATGCGGGAATTGTCGTGGGCATATCCCCTGCGGACTACCCAGGCAACGCATTAGCCGGGTTTGAATTTCAACGCGCGCTTGAATCGCACGCCTACGCGCTTGGTGGCAAAAACTACCAGGCGCCTGGTCAGTTGGTGGGCGATTTCGTTGCAGGCAGGGCATCCACCCAGCTCGGCAGCGTTGAGCCATCGTACAAACCCGGCGTGCTGCTTGGCGATTTGCACAGCGCGCTGCCCGCTTACGCGATAGCTGCCATGCGTGAAGCGATTCCCGTGTTCGGTAAAAAGATTCGCGGCTTCGACATGCATGACGCAGTGCTGACCGGCGTTGAAACCCGCACCTCGTCACCCGTAAAAATCGCCCGGGGCGATGACTTTCAAAGCCTGAATATCAGGGGCCTGTACCCGGCGGGCGAAGGGGCAAGTTACGCGGGCGGCATTTTGTCGGCAGGGGTGGACGGCATTGAGGTTGCCGAAGCCTTAGCGCGGCACATGCTCGCGCGACATGACCGCGATAATGCACGTAGACCAAACTGAATTGAACTAACCATGAACGACCTCCAAGAAGCTACGCCTGTGCAGGATGCTCAATCGCAAACCGCACAAACACAGCCTACGCAAGTCAAGGCACAGCACCAGCGCCGCGCCCCAAGCCCTGCGCTAGAAAAGCTGTTTGAGCTGTACCCCAGGTTGTTCGGTGCGCACTTTTTGCCGCTGAAACTTGGCGTGTTCCAAGAGTTGCTGGCGCGCCACCCAGACGACTTTGTGAAAGCCGATCTAAAAATTGCGATGGGCCAGCACGCGCGCTCTACCCGCTACCTGGAATGCGTAGCCGCTGGCTTACCCCGGCATGACCTTGACTGCAACGCAGTTGATGTGGTGTCACCGGAGCACATTCACCATGCGATTGTTGAGGTGTTCAAGCGCCGCCAGGCGCGTAGCCGCGAAGACCTAACGCCGAAATTGCAGTTGCGCTTGATGCAGGCCATTGAGGCGTCTGGCCTGAGCATGGAAGACTACGCTGAGCGCATGCGCGTGGCTGACGAGCAAGCCAACATCGTACTGGACGCGGCGTTGAGCGAATTAAAACTTGAAGCGGCCAGACGAGAGGCGCTCGTCAAAGCGTATCAAGCCAGTGGCAAAACAGAGGCAGAATTTGCGGACATGTATGGCGTAAAGCCTGCCCAGCTTCGCTCGGTGTTGGCGTCACTAAATGCCGCACATCAATAAACTTGCGGCTCGCCTTCGGGCCGGGTTTTAAAGCGTTTGTGCACCCAGTAATATTGCGCTGGGTTGTCATTGATGTAGCTCTCCAGGTGCCTGTTCATCAAAGCGGTGTCAGCGGCCAAATCATCGGTTGGAAAGTTTCGCCACGCAGGGTGAATACGGAGCTCATAACCCGAACGGGTCATGGTGACCACTGCAGGCACCACCTTTGCACGGCCCAGGCGCGCAAAGCGTGACAGCGACGGCACAGTGGCAGTGGGTACGCCGTAAAACGGCACAAAAATGGAATCCAGCGGGCCAAAGTCCATGTCGGCGAGCAAGTACAGCGGCTCGCCAGCCCGCATCGCTGCAATCACTGGCTTGACGCCGCTGGCTCGGCCTAACAAGCGCATGAAACCAAAGCGGCTTCTGCCCTTAAAAATCCACCTGTCGATTTGCTTGTTTGACTGGTCGGTGTAGATCGTGACTGACTGGCGCGGCTGGCGCAGCACCATGCCAGCCCAAGCTGCGTCCATGCCCACAAAGTGTGGGGTGAACATGACAGTAGGCGCAGTACCCAAGACCTCTTCAACCGCCCCAGTTATCGTCACACGCCGCAAAAGCCAACTGCGCGGCGCGTGCCACACCCAGCTTCGGTCAAGCCAGGCCTGTGCAAAATATACGAAGGTTTGCTGTGTTAGCCTTTTAATTTCGGTCGCGGACAGCTCCTTAAAGCAGAGCGTCAAGTTAGTGGTGACCACCCGGCGGCGTGAGCCCACCAGCGCATACAAAGCCCAGCCCAGCACTGCCCCTAGTCCGCGCAGCAGCCGCAGCGGCATGAAAGCCAATACGTGCATCAATCCTATGCCCACAAACGTCAGCGCAGCTGCTCCCCATTGCCGCAGCTTCGTCATGCGGTGCCCGAGCGCGGCTTTTTGTAGCGGCCATAGCCCCACAAGTACTGCCCAGGGTTGCGCCGCACCATTGCCTCAACTGACTGATTAATGTGCGTGACGACCGCGTCGACACTGGGAGCACTTCCATCCGATTGCGCACCAAGCAAATAGTCAAGCGGCGGCAAAATGGTGACGGTGTAACCGGAACCTTTGGGCAGTCGGTCGCAAACCACGGGCACCAGTGCAGCGCCGCTTTGCAGTGCCAGCCTGGCGGCCAATGTCATCGTGTACGCCGGTTTGCCAAAAAACGGCGTCCACGACCCTAATCCGTCAGGCGGCACCTGATCAGTCAGCATCGCCACTGCCTGGTTGGCTTTCAAGGCTTTGTGCATCACCCGAATCGAGCGCAACGAACCCGGAAGCACAGTCAAGTACGGCCTTTGGCGAGTGGCCAGCTCAACCGCGGCCAAACCCGCTTGGCGTGCGGGGCGGTAAATGGCGGTGATGTCGCCATGCGTCGGGCCGAAAACCTCGGCAAGTACTTGCGGCATCAGCTCAAAACAGCCGCAGTGCGCACCGAAAAAGATCACGCCCTTGCCCTGCCCAAACGCTTCAGTTGCGAACGCCGCGCCCTGCAGCGTCACGTTCATTCGCGGGTTTTGCAGGCACGGGGGATGGTGCGGCCTGAGCCACAGTTTGGGCAGCTCGGCAACAAACCGCCCAGCTTCGGCAATCGCAGGTTTGGCCTGTTCAAAATTAAGCCCGGCTTGCTCTACATTGGACTTGAATTGCGCCCGGTATTTGGGGTACGTCGCCCAAACCGCCCAGCCCAAGGCGCCGCCCAGCGCGTGCAATGCACGCATCGGCCAAACTGAAAAGAATCGAAAAATCCAGAGCATTTAAATAGGTAACAAACGCTCACAGTGCAGCGCCATATAATGCAGCTGTCGCCGAGTTATTTGAACAACTTGCAGGGCGACGTTAAACCAAACTGCTAAAGCGTTCGCCAAAGCACATCCGCTGGCAACGCGCCCAGCAATCTTACGGAGTGTACAAAATGGCGAACGACTTTCTCTTCACCTCTGAATCTGTATCTGAAGGCCACCCCGACAAGGTAGCCGACCAAATCTCTGATGCCATCCTGGATGCCATCTTCAAGCAAGACCCACTTTCACGTGTTGCAGCCGAGACGCTGACCAACACCGGTTTGGTTGTGCTCGCAGGCGAAATCACCACTAACGCGCATGTGGACTACATTCAGGTCGCACGCGACACCATCAAGCGCATTGGCTATGACAACACCGAGTACGGCATTGACTACAAAGGCTGCGCGGTGATGGTTTGCTACGATAAGCAGAGCAACGACATCGCCCAAGGTGTCGACCACGCAAGCGATGACCACTTGAACACCGGCGCAGGCGACCAGGGACTGATGTTTGGCTACGCCTGCGACGAAACGCCCGAGCTGATGCCCGCGCCGATCTACTACGCCCACCGCCTGGTTGAGCGCCAGGCCCAGCTGCGCAAAGACGGCCGCCTGCCATTTTTGCGCCCCGACGCAAAAAGCCAGGTCACGATGCGCTACGTCGACGGCAAGCCGCACAGTATTGACACAGTGGTGCTGTCCACCCAGCACAGCCCCGACCAGTCAGAGACGATGCACAAAATGAAGGCTGCGTTTATCGAGGCCATCATTGAAGAAATCATTAAACCAGTATTGCCAAAGGCCATGCTGACCAAAGACACCAAGTACCTGATCAACCCAACAGGCCGCTTTGTCATTGGCGGCCCACAAGGCGATTGCGGCTTGACCGGGCGCAAGATTATTGTTGACACCTATGGCGGCGCCTGCCCCCATGGCGGCGGCGCCTTCAGCGGCAAAGACCCTTCAAAAGTCGACCGTTCAGCTGCATATGCCGCACGTTACGTCGCAAAAAACATTGTGGCGGCAGGCCTGGCGCGCCAGTGCCAGATCCAGGTGGCCTACGCGATTGGCGTGGCCAAACCGATGAACGTGACGGTTTACACCGAAGGCACGGGCGTGATGTCTGATGAAAAACTGTCGGCACTGGTGCAAGAACATTTCGACCTGCGCCCCAAAGGCATCATCCAGATGCTCGATTTGCTGCGCCCGATTTATGAGAAGACGGCAGCGTATGGCCACTTTGGTCGGGATGAGCCTGAGTTCACGTGGGAGCGCACTGACAAGGCTGCTGCGCTGCGGTCTGCAGCGGGCCTCTAACTCTTGGGCAGTTCCAGCGTCAGCCAGCCCTCGCCTCGTTCCAGCTTCACGCTGAATGATCTGGCCATGGCCTGAACGTCCGCCCAGCCAATCATGCGGTATTTGCGAACGATGTCCAGGGACGCTGGGGATTTTTGGATGTCGTCAAGCAGCATGCGCAACTGAAGTCGGCCGCCCGGATGGCTGTGGGTTGCGGCTTCGAACGTGACCTGCAAAGCAGTGCCCGCGCTGCGTTGGTGACAAAACGCCAGCAGCGCGCCCATGAAAACGCTGCGAAGAAAACTTTGCGGCGCAGTGGCTGAATCGTTTTCAATGCCGTTGATGAGTTCGAGCCCATTGGCAGACAACTCGAGGGCCAGCAACTTGATGGCTTCGTCCACACTGCTGCGCAAACTGACGTCGCGGTCATCGCTCGACCCTATCCACTCGAGGGCGTTGATGCAATCGGTGGTGGCCTGTTTTGTCAGGCTGCTGGCTGAAGTGACATTCTTGGTAATTGCCTGCAAATCAGGCTCGGGGGCTTGCACGCGCCGCTCCAGCGCCATGAGGAACGCCAGCCCGCCTTCCTTCGCTGCCATCGTCAGCAGTTGTTGATTGACCTCTTCCAGTTTGATGCGGTAGGCGGCGTTTTCACGGTCTTCTACGGCTTGCAGTTGCAGTGAGCCCACCTGGGCTAAAAACTCGCAGGCCGCACGCAACTGGTACGGCACTTCGCGCGGCTTGTTGTAATGGTGGCAAGTGATCAGCCCCCACAGGTCGCTGCCGCGCCCATGTTTTGCAGGTACTCGGTGTATAGCAGGGACACGCCGCGCAGCGCGCAATGCGTCATGTCAATCGACTTGCCGGTGTCGGGGTTGACCAGCGGCGTCATCCCGGATAAAACGCAGTTAGTGTTGGGCACTGGCACCAGCAACGCAAAGAGGCAAAGGTCGCAATTGCGCTGGCAACCACATCATTTTCGCTTTGCAGGTCTGGCGCACCAGCGACCAGCAGCTGGCGTATGGCTTGCCACATCTTGCCTGTATCAGGGCCGTAGCCCCCAAAAAAACTGCCGCCCGTAGGCAGTGGTGATCCCAAATGTGGCTTGTACGTGCTGGATAATGTGCCGTCCGCCCAACGTGGCGCCCTCCATCACATACAGGCAGCCTAGCACTTGCGGCTGGGTTTAAATCGGCGGCAGCTTGCTGAACAGCGGCAAGGTTTCAGTGGCAACGCCCAGGTACAGCAGGTCTTGCCTGAGTAAAAGCGTTTTGTTTAGCCGCGGGGACAGCAGAGCAAGCTGCGGTGTTGCACAACGGGCTTGCAGTGCAGCTTCCATGGCGCCGTAAAAGCCGTAAAACTGCTTCAGCCGCTGACGATAGTCGCCAACTGTATGGGTGGAGCCCATCAAATCAAGGACTTTTTCAACGGCTTCGTGTTCGTATCGCGTCTCAAAACGAAGGCGGGTGGGAACCGACGGCTGCGGCCTTTGCTCGGTAGCAAAACCAGAGGCCATATTTACAGGGTCAGTGACTAAAAAAAACGGCCATAAAGTCTGGCGACCTGGTCAAAACCCGGGACATATTCTGCATTGAAGATAACACACAGTTCGCGTAAGACGCGGTCGCTCCGAACCCTAGGACTACTGCCAACACAGTTCAAATTGCTATTTTTTCAATAGCTTCTAACTTCCATATTTAAGTGGCTGGAAGCTAGTATTTTTTAGATTGGCGCACTGTTGGACCGCTTGTGAATCTCCCAGACATCCAACTTGGCTAGCGGCGCCTGCCGCGCCAATAATTATGCGATTTGAAAGGCGCAGGAAGGGTCACCCGGGAGTTTCAATAAATCCGAACCTTCAAGAACGAAACGTTTACGCGCAAACTCGAGCGTCAAACCCAGGCGCAAAACCCGGCGTTAAACAGCGGCGTTAAACCGCGGCGTTTAAGCTCGGTGTTAGATTTCGGCGTCATTACCGACGGACAAAATCCCGTCTGCAGGTGAGCACTTTGCCCCACACGGTTTTTTTGTGTCTCAGACCAGTCTTTGTGAATTAAATTGAATCCGGTTGCAAAATATCTGCGTAAACCAGCTACAGCAATCGCTGTACGTTTATTCAAATCATTCCAATCAGGAGTTCAACATGACCTTTCAGTTAAAGCAGCTTGCAAAAGCGTGCCTGCTAGTCGCCGTGGCCGGCAGCGCGCTGGCATCCAGCCACCGGGAAGCCCCGTTCATTACCGGCAGCCCCAAGGTTGACGGCACCGATTTCTACATGTTTCGCAGCTACGAAGGCGTTGCGGCAAATGGCTCGGGCGGGCGTTCAGACTACGTCACGCTGATTGCCAACTACCAGCCCCTGCAGTCACCGTATGGCGGCCCAAACTACTTTCAGCTCGACCCGAATGCGCTGTACGAGATTCACGTAGATAACAACGGCGATGCAGTGGAAGACGTCACTTTTCAGTTTCGCTTTAAAAACAACCTCAAATCAATTCCTCTAACCATCGGCTCGGCAAGCGTACCCATTCCGCTGATTCAGGCGGGTGCTGTTGCCAATCTGAATGACGCCAATCTGAATGTCAACGAAACCTATGACTTGAAGGTGATACGAGGTGAGCGCCGCAAAACCGCCGGCACAGCGGTGTTCAAAACGACAGGCGGCAGTTCAACGTTCGAAAAGCCGGTTGACAACATCGGCACCAAGACGATAGCTGACTACCCAGGCTACGCCGCCAAACACATCCACAGTGTGACCATTCCAGGTTGCCCGGCCGGTAAGGACCAGGGCAAAGTGTTTGTCGGACAGCGACAGGAAGGCTTTGCAGTCAATTTGGGAGTGATTTTCGATTTGGTCAACGCACCCGCTGCGTTTTTGCTCAATCCAGCCAACAAAGATGCCGCTGGCAATGGCGGCAACCACATCATCCAAAAAGCCAACATCACCACGATGGCCATTGAGGTACACAAGGATTGCCTGTCTGCCGGAGCTGAAACGGTGATTGGCGGCTGGACCACAGCCAGCGTACGCCAGGGCCGTTTGATCAATGGCAAGCCAGGTTCAGGCAACGACAAGGTTGAAAAAGCTGGCGGCGCATGGACGCAAGTTTCTCGCCTTGGCAATCCACTTGTCAATGAGCTGGTGATTGGTTTGCCGGACAAAGACAAATTCAATTCGTCACAGCCTAAAGACGACGGCCAGTTTTTAACCTACGTTTCAAACCCCACCCTGCCAGCGTTGCTGACCCTGGTAGTGGGCGCAGACGTTACGCCGAAAAACCTGCCACGTACCGACTTGATCACAACATTCCTGACCGGCATTACCGGCGTGAACAAGCCAGCAAACCCAAAGGCATCTGAAATGCTGCGCCTGAACCTGGCTGTGCCAGCGGTACCGTTTGCCGGTCAAAACCGACTGGGTGTTGCGGGCAACGCGCTGGCCGGTGGAACCGACAACGCAGGCTTTCCGAATGGCCGTCGCCCCAAAGACGACGTGGTGGACATTGCCCTTATTGCCACGGTTGGCGGCTTGTGCGTGATCAATGGCGACAACGACGCCCTCAAGCTGAACAGCGTGCCAGGCGTGCCAGGCGTGACATCTGCCTGCAAGCCATCGAACGTGCCATTGGGTGCAGCTGCGGCCAACATTCACGATGCGGTGGACCAAGCCACCGTGCCGTTCTTGCCAGGCTTTCCGTACCTGAACACACCCAACGCTGGGTCAGCCACGTACTGAGCACAATGACAACTTCAAGGAAATACCATGTCTAAACTCAATTCAAAGTGGCTGCTTGCAGCGGCTCTTGCCACAGCGCTTGTAGCGGGCTGCGGCGACAGTGGCGGCTTGGGCGATGGCGGCGGGCAAGGCGCACAAGCGACCAACCCGGCAACCAGCGCACAGGGCGTAGTCGATTTTCTGCTGGCGTTGTTTGCTACTGAAACGTCCGACCTGAACGAGCCCATCGCGACAGACAACATCACCTTTGCCACGGAAGAGCTGGCAGAGCCCAGTCCCATCTAGCGCACTGCCTGCTCGTCAAGAAGCCTGATGCAGATCAGGTCTTCGACAAGTAAAAATCCGGCGGCTCTTTCGAGCTGCCGGATTTTTTAATTGAAGCGCAGATAAAGTGGTGCTGCCTTCACTTACTTGCTCAGATAATCGAGCGACAATTTTCCAACCCCGGCTGAAATGCCACTCACCATCGTGCCCCAAGCCATGTCGAGAAATGTCAACCCCAGCGGCCAGCCCTTGATGACTGCCAGGCCCGTCAAGTCATACGTTGCATAGGCAAACAGGCCAAACAGCGCACCAAGCGTTACGGCTTTCAGCAGCGTGGCGTCAGCTGACGGAAACACCGCAAATATCAGCAAGCCAACAGGAAACATCAGGTAAAAAGCTGCCGCTGCGTAAAGGTTTGGCGATTGGGTTAGCAGCGGCCCCATCGCATCGGCATACCACTGCACGGCAATAAGTCGCAGCCAGATCATGTCAATGACAAACATGGTCAAAAACACTGCAAGGTAAACACCAAAGTACTTCATCATGAGATTCTTCCTAGGTCGATCAAACGACCGTTGTGCGTTAAATCGTGAATTATTTACCGAGTCACTAACGCTCCGTGTAGGCCGCTAGCGCATTTTTGAGAGACTTGAGCAGCTATTACTTTAATAGCTGCTTACGCCCGTATATATTACCTAAAACCACTAAAATACTCGAATTATGGCGTTGCAAAATGCGAATTGTGCTGTTCAGCCAGGTAACTGCTAGTTGGCTTCAGCACAAGGGAAGAACACCGTCGGCCAGCTGATATGCGCCCGGAGATGACAACCCACCAATTTCACCTCATCGTATTTGACCTGGACGGCACGCTGATTAAACCGCGCCGGAAGTCTGCGATGCGGTCAACGACACTTTGCTGCAATTGAAGTTGGCCCCCGCCAGCCAGTCGCAAGTTGAGTTGTGGATTGGCCACGGCACGCGCGAGCTTGTGATTCAAGCGGTGGCGGCTAGCACGGGCAAAGCTGAATCCGCTGTGCGGAGCGCGAATTATTTTGAGCAGATTGCATCGGCTTTACCAGCCACTACAACCAGCCACTACAACCAGCGCTGCGGCACGCGCAGCATTGCCTATCCGGGGGCTGTTGAAGCGCTTGAAAAATTGCCTGCCACGGGCGTTGACCTGGCCATCGTCACCAACAAAGAAGCCGCTTACACAAGGCGTATTCTGGACGCGCATGGGCTAACCGTAAGGTTTAAAAAAATAGGTGCGGCGACACCCTGCCGACCAAAAAACCCAGTCCTGAGGGCGTAGCGCTTTGTTTGGCGACCTGCGGGATTGCGGCCAGCCGAGCGCTGATTGTGGGCGACTCGTCCATCGACGTTGCCACGGCGCGCAACGCGGCTCTACCGGTATGGGCGTTTTCCCACGACTACAACATGGGCCAACCCATTGCAGCCAGCAAGCCAGGCCTTGTGCTGAGCGGATTTGACGCGTTCCGCAGTGCGTTAGGCATCTGATCAGCAACCCCTCTACAAATAAAAATGCTATATAAATAGGAGCTGCTTACGCCTATATTCATTGGCCCAGAAGGCTATTTAACACTAAAAATCCGTCAATCAGCCTTGATATTGGCCGTTTTGATGACCTTGCCCCATTTGTCGTATTCCGATTGCGCATAGGCCATCATTTCGCGCGGGCCAATGTAGTTGGCCTCAGCTCCCAGGCTGCTGGCGCGCTCTTTAAAAGCGGGTACCGCCATGATTTTTTGCACCTCACTCGCAATGCGGTCAACCGCCGCCTTTGGCGCTTGCGCATGGGTGTATAGCGCAAACCAGGCATCGACTTCATAGCCCTTCAAACCGATTTCAGCACCGGTCGGCACATTTGGCAGGCTGGCCAGGCGGCGGGGGCCGGCCACCACCAGCGGTGTGAACTTGCCGCTTTGTATGTGCGGCATGAGTGATGGCGCGGTGGTGACAGTAAGTTCGATCTGGCTGGCCAGCAAATCAATGATGGTGGTGCCAGAGCCGCGGTACGGAATGTGCGTGATGAAAGTGCCGGTCAGCTGCTTGAACAGCTCGGTTGCTATGTGCTGCACGCTGCCGTTGCCCGAGCTGCCGTAGTTGAGTTTGCCGGGGTTTTTCTTGGCGTAGTCGATCAGCTCGGCCGCTGTTTTAATGCCCAAATTGGAGCGCACCACCATCACCTGCGGAGCTGAATACACGTTGGCAATTGCCTGCAAATCCTTGAGTGGATCGTATGGCAGCTTGACCAAATGCGGGCTCATGCAATGAAAGCCTGAATACGCCATCAGCAGCGTGTGGCCATCTGGCCGGGCAGCCAGTAAGGCTTGCGCCCCCACCGCACCGTTGCCACCGCCCCGGTTGTCGACCGCCACCGGCTGGCCCAACGCTTTTGACAGCGGGTCGGAGATAGCCCGCGATGAAATATCTGCAGTGCCGCCCGGCGGCGCAGGTACGACGATGGTGATCTGGCGATCAGGAAAGCTTTGGGCACGCGCCCATGGAGCGGCGAGCAGGGCAGCGGCAGCGAGAGCCTGGCGGCGTGACAAGCCGGCGGTGGGGGTGTAGTGCATTCAAAATCCTGTGGACATAAAAAGAAGAAGCTCTGTTTTTAATCCAGGCAACCGGGCTTTGATATTCGGAAAAGCCATGACACCGCATGTTTTCAGCGTCTGGACTTGAAATTGACATGGTTTGGCCGTATTATTAGCACTCTACGGGTTTGAGTGCTAACACAGCCGTCAAACGCGTCAGGTCAAAAAGCGCAGCGCCCCGCTGTCAGCGCTTTTTGATTGAAACAACCCTTTTTTTTAACTGGAGAAACCATGAAACTTCGCCCTCTGCACGACCGCGTGATTGTCAAACGCGTCGAAAACGAAACCAAAACAGCCTCTGGCATCGTCATTCCGGACAGCGCTGCTGAA
>ENA-OFCE01000050-OFCE01000050.1-metagenomes-genome-assembly--contig:-NODE-50-length-93584-cov-5.894749_pt1 | contig 93584 bp, 92 predicted proteins | sample MGYA00153388_OFCE01 | MGnify analysis MGYA00153388
AACCACCGTAGGTTTTAGCCAGAACGGTAGTGATTGCAGCGGTCAGGGTAGTTTTGCCGTGGTCAACGTGGCCGATAGTACCGACGTTAACGTGCGGTTTTGAACGTTCAAATTTTTCTTTAGACATCGATTGTCCCTCTAAGACACGGATAAATCGGTGGTATCACCACATCAACCAAGCATTTGCTTGTTGAATTCAGGAAACAGAAAGAAAATCAGGGGGCGAGAAATTAAGAAGTGGTGCTGATAGGCAGATTCGAACTGCCGACCTCACCCTTACCAAGGGTGCGCTCTACCAACTGAGCTATATCAGCACATCTTGGAGCGGGCAGTGGGAATCGAACCCACATCATCAGCTTGGAAGGCTGAGGTAATAGCCATTATACGATGCCCGCATCCTGGAACTCGGCTACCTGACTTTTCTGTAGACTTTAAAGGTGGAGAGAAGGATTGTTCGTCGCTTAACTCTTCACCCTTCGTGCCAGCAACTTCCGTTACGCGGCGCGAACTGTTTGAAGGTTTTCACCTTCCCCGCTCGGCGCTTGATTCAGCATGACCGCTCGGTGTGACCATGAACTTCAGGTCTAAAATGGTGGTGGGGGAAGGATTCGAACCTTCGAAGTCTGTGACGGCAGATTTACAGTCTGCTCCCTTTGGCCGCTCGGGAACCCCACCATGATGCTCATGGTTCACTACTATTTACTGGGAATCGGCTAGATCCCTTTGTACTACATCATTGCTTGCGAAACGTCTGTCTCGGTAAGCGGGGCGCATCATATCAAATGAAGCGCTTGTGTAAAGCATTGAAATGCAGAAAATGAATTGTTTGTCGCTTTTTTATTCTCAGCGGTGCTTCCGTGAACGAAAGACACCGCTTTGTTAACCAATTACAGGATCACCGTGCGGTTACCGTAGACGAACACGCGTTGAGCCAGCACACGATACAGTGCGCGGCTAAGCACGTTTTTCTCCACGTCACGCCCGGCACGCATCATATCTTCTGCCGAATAGGTGTGATCGACATGAATAACGTCCTGCATAATGATTGGGCCTTCATCCAGACTGTCGTTCACGTAGTGCGCCGTTGCCCCGATGATCTTCACGCCACGCTCATAAGCCTGGTGATAAGGTCTTGCACCGATAAAGGCTGGCAGGAACGAATGGTGAATATTGATCACCTGGTTCGGGTAATGCTGAACGAAAGCCGGGGTCAGCACGCGCATATACTTGGCCAAGACTACGTAATCAGGCTGGTATTGGTCGATCTGCGCGATCATCTGTTGATCATGCTGCTCACGCGTCAGCCCTTCGTGGCTGACCAGATGGAACGGAATGTCAAAGCGTTCAACCAGCGTCTGCAACGTGGTGTGGTTGCCAATGACGGCGGCAATCTCAACATCCAAGCCGCCATAGGCGCTTTTCATCAGTAGATCGCCCAGGCAGTGGGCTTCTTTGGTGACTAGCACCACAATACGGCGGCGGCCTGCGCTGTGCAGTTCGCGCTCTGAACCCTCTGGTAACGCGCCGTCCAGATCGGCCAACAGCGTCGTATCATTGAAGATCCCTTCCAGCTCGGTACGCATAAAGAAACGACCGGTGAGGTGATCGACAAACTCATTGTTCTGCACAATGTTTAATTCGTGCTTGTAACAAATGTTGGTGATCTTGGCGATCAGCCCTTTGGCATCGGGGCAGATGGTGCGTAAAATTTTTCTTTGTATGTTTTGCTGTGGCATGAGTGTGTCGATTCCGTCTGATTCTGAACCCGCAGGCTTATTGCCCGCAGCACTTTTTATATTTTTTGCCTGAACCGCAGGGGCAAACGGCATTTCTGCCCGGTTGAGGTTTGGTTCCGTCGATATAGTACCAGCGTTGTTCAAGGCGAAGGAAGCGGGAACGCTCATGCATGGCACTCTCGCTTTCTCCATCGCGCGAGCGGGCGATGAATTCCACGAACCCCTCATTGGCGCTATTGCCAGCGGTTTCCGCAACCACCGTCAGCCCAAGCCATTCGGTATTGCCAAAGCTACTGCTGATGGCGCTGCGCCACTCTTCAGGGTTGCAGTCTGGGTGCCAGGTCGCAATAAGATAATCCACATCCCGTTTTACATAGGCGGAATATCTCGAACGCATTAAAATGCCCGGCGACATAGCGTATTGAGTACCTGTTATATAGGGCGCACAGCAAGCGCTGTAGTCCTGCCCGCTGCCGCAGGGGCATAGCTCAGTCAAAATAACGCCTCTCAGTGGTTAGCTCGCGTGATGTAAAGCCGCAGCTAAAATGAATTTAACGCATATGTTACCTAACATCATTCGTTGATGACAATGTACCCTGCGATTGGGTTGAGTGAATTCACCGAGCAAAGGATAGGCGAAGCATGCGGAAAGTTAAAATCGGGTTGGCATTAGGGGCCGGTGCCGCCAAGGGGTGGGCACATATCGGCGTGATTAACGCACTGCGTAAGCTGGGTATCGAAGCCGACATTGTTGCAGGATGTTCCGTGGGAGCACTGGTTGGGGCGGCGTTTGCCAGCCATCGGTTGCCAGCGATGGAGAAGTGGGTACGCTCATTCAGCTACTGGGACGTGATCAGGCTGATGGATCTCTCTTGGCAGCGCGGTGGATTATTACGCGGCGAACGCGTGTTTAACGTCGTTGGCCAAATACTGAAAATTAACGACTTTACCGACTGCTCACTGAAATTCGGTGCGGTGACCACCAACCTCAGTACCGGCCGTGAGCTGTGGATGACCAAAGGGGATATCCACCAGGCCATTCGTGCTTCCTGCAGCATGCCGGGCCTGTTGGCACCGGTCTGGTTTGACGGATATTGGTTGGTGGATGGCGCCTTGGTCAACCCGGTTCCTATTTCATTGGCCAGGGCGATGGGGGCAGACATAGTGATTGCCGTGGATTTGCAACATGATGCGCACCTGATGCAGCAGGATCTGTTTTCGGTACGCAATGACGCTGGCGAGCAGAGTGAAACAAGCATTAGCGATGCCAATAACTGGCGCGACCGCCTGCGGGAACGCATGAATAAAATGATGCTGAAGAAAACCACCTTCACCCCCACGGCGATGGAAATCATGAGCACCTCGATTCAGATGCTGGAGAATCGGGTGAAGCGAACCCGTATGGCCAGTGACCCGCCAGACGTGCTGATCCAGCCATATTGCCCACAGATATCTACCCTGGATTTCCATCGCGCCAGCGAGGCGATAGAGGCGGGCCGCTTGGCAGTCGAAAAACAGATAGATGTTTTGGCTCCATTGATAAAAAATAAATGATTACTATTTGTTAGGGTGGAATGATGCTATTGGGCGTGTTTTCGACAAGCACAAGTGCTCATTATGAGCCACTATTACAACATCAAAAGGGAAGAGGCTGGGTCGATGGCATTACCACTGATAAGCAAGCGCATCTTAATCGTTGAGGACGAACAGGTTTTCCGTTCTGTGCTTGTAGGTTATCTTGCATCCTTGGGAGCACAAACCAGCGAGGCGGCCAATGGCCTTGTGGCGTTGAGTGCGGTTGAAGAGTTCGCTCCTGATCTGATCCTGTGCGATCTCGCCATGCCGGAAATGGACGGCATCGAGTTTGTTGAGCATCTGCGCTTGCAAGGGATAAAGATCCCGGTATTGGTGATCTCCGCGACCGATAAGATGGCGGATATCGCCAAGGTGCTACGGCTCGGCGTACAGGATGTGCTGCTGAAACCGTTGAGCGATCTCAATCGGCTGCGTGAAGCGGTACTGGCTTGCCTCTATCCAAATATGTTTACTTCGCAGGCGATCGAAGAGGCCGAGTTGTTCCAGGATTGGCAGGCATTAAGCCAAAACCCCTCCGAGGCCGTGAGATTACTCAAGCAGTTACAACCACCCGTGCAGCAGTCTATTGCCGGTTGCCGTATTAATTATCGGCAATTAACCACCAGCGAAAATCCGGGGTTGGTGTTGGATATCGCGGCGCTATCGGATAAAGACCTGGCGTTTTATTGCCTGGATGTCACCCGTGCGGGAGAAAATGGCGTGATGGCTGCCTTGCTATTGCGTGCGTTATTCAACGGCTTACTGCAAGATCATTTAGCCAATCAACAACATCGCCTGCCGCAAATGTCCGCATTGTTAAAACAAGTTAACCAATTATTGCGTCAAGGCAAGTTAGAAGGCCAATTTCCGCTGTTGGTGGGTTATTATCATGCCGAATATAAGAATTTGGTGCTGGCCTCTGCCGGTTTGCATGCCAATGTAAATACAGGGGATAACCTGATTCAATTAAGTAATGGCGTACCCTTGGGAACGCTTGGCACCACTTACATGAATCAAATTAGCCAACGCTGTGATGCTTGGCAGTGCCAGGTCTGGGGTAGCGGCGGCCGGTTACGTCTGATGCTGAGTGCTGATTAAATCATCAATGGAACTCCAGCAATTGCCCCTGCCTATTCTCCATTAACGTCGTTTCCATAGGTAGTTGTCCTAATTTATTGCTATTTGAGCTTGGGGTAATACTCAGCGGTTTTAAGCTGGTATACTTTGCGGGTTTTTCGTATGGCGGCGTAAGTGCGCAATTTGAGAGCGAAAAAATAGAGCTACTTAGATAGATCGTCAGGATCTCAGTAGCCATTTTCGGGTGACAAGCCCGTTTGTGAGCTCTTTGACCCATAGCGTGTCGAGACGAAAAGACCACCCAACACGGGTAAAGAATTGTTGGTTTGGCTGCTGCCTAGGGCGGCAGACAAACAGAAGTAGCTTGATAACTTTTTGTTAAATTTGAAAATTAGGACTTCCCGATGAAAGTAACCGTTTTCGGTATTGGCTATGTTGGCCTGGTACAGGCAGCCGTGTTGGCTGATGTGGGTCATGATGTCATGTGTATCGACATCGATGAACAAAAGGTCGAAAACCTCAAAAAAGGCAATATTCCGATCTTTGAACCGGGCCTGACTTCGTTGGTACAGCAAAACTATGAAGCCGGTCGCCTACATTTCACTACCGATGCGAAAGCCGGTGTTGCTCATGGCGCGATCCAGTTTATCGCCGTGGGAACGCCACCGGACGAAGATGGTTCTGCCGATCTGAAATATGTCACCGCCGTGGCACGCACCATCGCCGAACATATGACAGACCGCAAAGTGGTGATCGATAAGTCAACCGTACCGGTAGGTACCGCTGATAAAGTTCGTGAAGTGATGACCGAAACACTGCGCAAGCGCGGCAGTGACTTGGCGTTTGATGTCGTCTCCAACCCGGAGTTCCTCAAGGAAGGGGCAGCTGTTGCCGACTGCATGCGCCCTGAGCGTATCGTGCTGGGCACCGATAACAAAGACGTCATCGAGCCGCTGCGTGAGCTGTATGAGCCGTTCAACCGCAATCACGACCGCATGATCCTGATGGATATCCGCAGCGCAGAGCTGACCAAATATGCCGCCAACTGCATGCTGGCGACCAAAATCAGCTTTATGAACGAAATCTCCAATCTGGCAGAGATGCTGGGTGCGGACATTGAAAAAGTGCGTCAGGGGATCGGTTCGGATTCACGTATTGGCTATCACTTCATTTATCCAGGCTGTGGCTACGGCGGCTCCTGCTTCCCGAAAGACGTTCAGGCGCTAATCCGTACGGCAGAGCATATCGGTTATCAACCGAAACTGTTGCAGGCGGTAGAGCAGGTGAACAACCAGCAGAAATATAAGCTGACCCAGTTCATCAAGCATCATTTTGCTAATGATGTAAAAGGGAAAACCTTCGCGCTGTGGGGCCTGGCGTTTAAACCTAATACCGACGATATGCGTGAAGCTTCCAGCCGCGTGCTGATGGAGACCTTGTGGGAATTAGGCGCCAGCGTGCAAGCCTATGACCCGGAAGCCATGGCAGAAGCGCAGCGTATCTATGGGCAACGTGCCGATCTGAAACTGATGGGTACCAAAGAAGCTGCGTTACAGGGAGCCGATGCGTTGGTGATCTGTACCGAATGGCAGAATTTCCGTGCTCCGGATTTTGATGCGATTAAGGCAGCCTTGAAGCAGCCCGTCATTTTTGATGGCCGTAACCTGTTTGATCCAGAACGTCTGCAAGCTCGCGGCTTTACTTATTATGGTATTGGTCGTGGCGCATCGATTAAGCCAGTCATCTAAGAGGTGAGCATGAAATTCCTGGTTACAGGCGCTGCAGGATTTATTGGTTATCACGTAACGGAGCGCCTGCTAGCCATGGGGCATCAGGTTGTCGGTATCGACAACCTGAATGATTATTACGCTGTCAGCCTGAAACAGGCACGGCTCGACATGCTGGCTAATCGGCCAGCATTTCAGTTTATCAAACTGGATTTGGCCGATCGCAATGGAATTGCCGAGCTGTTTGCTGAACATCAGTTTGAGCGGGTCATTCACCTTGGCGCCCAGGCCGGGGTGCGTTATTCGCTGGATAACCCCTTGGCTTATGCGGATTCCAACCTGATTGGCCATTTGAACATTCTTGAAGGGTGTCGGCATAATAAAGTTGGGCATTTGCTGTACGCGTCCTCCAGCTCGGTTTATGGCCTGAATCGCAAGCTACCGTTTTCGACGGATGACTCGGTCGATCACCCAATATCCCTGTATGCGGCGACGAAAAAAGCCAATGAGCTTATGTCGCACAGCTATTCGCATTTATATGGTCTGCCAACCACCGGCCTGCGTTTTTTCACCGTATATGGTCCTTGGGGGCGTCCTGACATGGCGCTGTTTAAATTCACCAAGGCGATATTGGCCGGTGAGAGCATTGATGTATATAACCACGGTGAGATGCATCGTGACTTTACTTACATTGATGATATTGCCGAGGCGGTAGTGCGCTTGCAGGCCATTGTTCCTCAACCCAATGCCAATTGGACGGTGGAACAAGGGTCTCCAGCCAGCAGTTCTGCGCCTTACCATGTCTATAATATCGGCAATAGTAGCCCTATTAAGTTAATGGAATATATTCATGCTCTGGAGGCTGCGTTAGGTATCACGGCGCACAAAAATATGCTGCCGATGCAGCCTGGTGACGTTTTGGATACCAGCGCGGATACCGAGGAGCTGTACCAGACTATCGCGTTTAAACCTGAGACCAGCGTTGATGAAGGGGTTAAACGGTTTGTTGATTGGTATCGGGCGTTTTATAACGTTCAGTAACCGAACGATAGACGGGTAAAATAAAGGGGCTTTGGCCCCTTTTTCTTTTCCAGTACATGAGAATTTTGCTAGTCAACCGGGATAACGCGCGTGAAGGGCAGGGTGATTACCGTGGGTGCAAAGCAAAAAGGCTCCCATAGGGAGCCTTTTGAAGGTAACTAAAATGCTATTACAGCAGGAAATCGTCCAGAGATTTGCCTTGCTCTTCGATAGCTTTTTTAATCACGGCTGGAGTACGGCCCTGGCCAGTCCAGGTTTTCATTTCGCCGTTTTCATCTTTATAGTGGTATTTAGCTGGGCGTGCAGCACGCTTTGCTTTACCAGCGGCTTTGGTAGCAGCCATAGTTTGCAGCAGTTCGTTTGGATCAATACCGTCTGCAATCAGCATTTCGCGGTATTGTTGCAGTTTACGAGTGCGCTCTTCAATTTCTGCTTGAGCCTGGCTGTCTTCTTCGCGGCGTTCGTTAACAACAACTTCCAGCTTCTCCAGCATCTCTTCCAGTGTTTCCAGGCTGCATTCTCTTGCCTGTGCACGTAGAGTACGGATGTTGTTCAAAATCTTCAATGCTTCGCTCATTGTTCTAGCTCTCAAATTATATTGGTGGGGGGGCGTGACGATAATAATAGAGTGCTCCTTTCTTTTCTGCAATAGCCAAATTGAAAGAGTGACTAAATTTATCTTTAAAAAACCGATATTGAGAACTGTCCGACTAATAACATAGGGGAATCAGGCTTTAATCCCCCCCGGTTTTTATGCCGAATTGTCCAGCCGGAAGGCATAATCGCCGAGCTTAAAGTCATTTTGGTCCGCTTGACATAATTATGCTCTATAACAGTATCGGGAAGGATTTGTGTCCATAATCACTTCCCCAAAAGGACTAGTACTGTAAAGAATGGGGGTATAGAGGTAAAACAGTCTGTCAGGAGCGAGTAAGTTGTTAAGCGTTCCAATTAACCGGGTAGCCATCGCTCAAAACACATTTAATTGCATTGTTGTCGGGAGGGGCAGGGCTGGCTGTTTGCTCACTGGCAGGACTTATCCGTTTGAGCATTAATGAATTTAGTTAATCATTAACAATAATTAATTGTGCTTGAGAAACCACAGTAATCTGTAAATAGATGTAAAAGTGTCCGCTGCGCATGTAAAATGTTTCACATGAAACTTGGCTTATGGCTATTTTCTTAGGCCAAGATAATGTCAGCCCGCTTGCTGAGTCTGACCACGGTCTATGCTACACTGTCAACCTGCACCTTCCGACAGTATATACCCGTTGTCTCTCAGGTCGCAGCGTTGTTAACCGCAACAGACTCATCAACCGGGGGGAATATATTCGCCCTGATTGGCAAGGGCGCAGTGAAGCGCGCCAGCAAGATCAGAGGATGAGTCAGCGGGGGGCTTAGCTACAACCAGAAAGTCTTAGGGTATATATTTTAAACCATTGGAGTCGCGGCCACATGGCTCAGCTTTATTTTTATTATTCCGCTATGAATGCGGGGAAATCGACGGCGCTGTTACAATCTTCATATAATTATCAAGAACGTGGTATGCGCACGCTGGTGTTCACCGCGGAGGTCGACCACCGCTTCGGCGTTGGCAAAGTGAGTTCGCGGATTGGGTTGTCGTCGCAGGCACAGCTTTATAATAGCGCCACTCAACTGTACGCCATGATTAATCAGGAGCATCAGCAGCAGCCCGTGCATTGCGTGCTGGTGGATGAGAGCCAGTTTCTGACCAAAGAGCAGGTTGAAGAACTTTGCGAGGTGGTCGACCAACTGGATATTCCGGTGCTGTGTTATGGCTTACGCACGGATTTTCTTGGGGAACTGTTTGTTGGCAGCCATCATCTGCTGGCCTGGGCCGATAAACTGGTCGAACTGAAGACCATTTGTCATTGCGGGCGTAAAGCCAATATGGTGCTGCGCCTGGGAGAGGATGGCAAGGCGATGCATATGGGGGAGCAAGTGGTGATTGGGGGTAACGAAAGCTATGTTTCGGTATGCCGCAAGCACTACAAGGAAGCGATCAAGGTTCCAGAGTGATATTGTGCCAGAAGCGCCGCAGAAGGCTTGTGCGGCGTTTTTTTGATGCCACCCTGTAGGTAAGCTGGTATTGCTGTCCAAATAGCGTGGTGCTCATTGAGTGCAATTTATCTCACGCATAAAAAAACCCGCCTTTCGGCGGGTTTTGACCATTCAGAGAACGGTTATTTCTTGGACTTTTTTTCCGCTTTGGCTGCAACAGGTGCTGCAACTACCACTTCTTCTTCAGTCGCTTCGCTGAATTCGCGACCGTAGTAGGTATCCATCAAGATTTGCTTGAGTTCGGCAATCAGCGGATAACGTGGGTTAGCACCGGTACATTGGTCATCAAACGCATCTTCAGACAGTTTGTCGACCTTGGCCAGGAAGTCGGCTTCTTGTACGCCAGCTTCGCGGATCGAGGTTGGAATACCCAACTCTGCCTTGATTTCGTCCAACCATCTCAGCAGTTTTTCGATCTTCTGTGCAGTACGGTCACCGGCAGCGCTCAGACCTAGGTGGTCTGCGATTTCTGCGTAGCGACGACGTGCCTGAGGACGGTCATACTGGCTGAAGGCGGTCTGCTTGGTCGGGTTGTCGTTGGCGTTATAACGGATAACGTTAGAGATCAACATGGCGTTAGCCAGACCGTGCGGGATGTGGAACTCAGAACCCAGTTTGTGGGCCATTGAGTGACAGACACCCAGGAAGGCGTTGGCAAACGCGATACCGGCGATGGTAGCGGCGTTGTGCACACGCTCACGAGCAACCGGGTTTTTCGCCCCTTCATGGTAGCTGGCTGGCAGATATTCTTTCAGCAGTTTCAGCGCTTGCAGCGCCTGGCCGTCTGAATATTCGTTGGCCAGTACGGAAACGTAGGCTTCCAGGGCATGAGTAACCGCATCCAGGCCGCCGAAGGCGCACAGGGATTTAGGCATGTTCATCACCAGGTTGGCATCGACAATCGCCATGTCCGGGGTCAGAGCATAGTCAGCCAGTGGGTATTTCTGGCCGGTGGCATCATCGGTCACAACGGCAAACGGAGTCACTTCTGAACCGGTACCTGAAGTGGTGGTGACGGCGATCATTTTCGCTTTCACGCCCATTTTCGGGAACTTGTAGATACGCTTACGGATATCCATAAAGCGCAGTGCCAGATCTTCGAAGTGAGTTTCAGGATGTTCGTACAGCACCCACATGATTTTCGCGGCGTCCATTGGTGAACCACCACCCAGCGCGATGATCACGTCTGGTTTGAAGGAGTTCATCTGCTCGGCACCTTTACGTACGATGCTCAGCGTTGGGTCAGCTTCAACCTCAAAGAACACTTCGGTTTCAATACCGTGCGATTTCAGAACTTTGGTGATCTGATCGGCATAACCGTTATTGAACAGGTAGCGGTCGGTAACGATGAAGGCGCGTTTTGCCCCGTCGGTAGCCACTTCTTCCAGCGCGATTGGCAGTGAGCCACGGCGGAAGTAGATTGATTTCGGAAGTTTGTGCCACAACATGTTTTCTGCTCGCTTCGCTACAGTTTTCTTGTTGATCAAATGTTTTGGACCGACGTTTTCAGAGATGGAGTTACCACCCCAGGAACCGCAGCCCAACGTCAGTGACGGAGCGAGTTTAAAGTTGTACAGGTCACCGATACCCCCCTGAGAAGCCGGGGTATTAATCAGAATACGTGCGGTTTTCATTTTGTCACCAAAATACTCTACACGTGCAGTCTGGTTATCTTGATCGGTGTACAGGCAAGAGGTGTGACCGATACCGCCCATGGCGACCAGTTTCTCTGCTTTGCTGACGGCGTCTTCAAAGTCTTTGGCACGGTACATCGCCAGGGTAGGTGACAGTTTTTCGTGAGCAAACGGCTCAGATTCGTCAACCAGTTTCACTTCACCGATCAGGATTTTAGTGTTGGCTGGCACTTTGATACCGGCCATTTCAGCGATTTTTGGTGCAGACTGGCCAACGATAGCGGCGTTCAGACCACCGTTTTTCAGGATGATGTCCTGAACGGCTTTCAGCTCTTTGCCCTGCAGCATGTAGCCACCGTGGGAAGCGAAGCGTGCGCGCACTGCATCGTATGCGGAATCGACTACGATCACGGACTGTTCAGACGCACAGATCACACCGCTGTCGAAGGTTTTTGACATCAGGATAGAAGCGACTACGCGTTTGATGTCGGCAGTTTCGTCAACCACCACTGGAGTGTTACCAGCACCAACGCCGATTGCAGGTTTACCTGAGCTGTAAGCCGCTTTAACCATGCCTGGGCCACCGGTTGCCAGGATCAGGTTAATGTCTGGGTGATGCATCAACTGGTTGGACAGGTCTACCGTTGGCTGGTCGATCCAACCGATGATGTCTTTCGGTGCGCCAGCAGCAATGGCAGCCTGCAGTACGATATCTGCGGCTTTGTTGGTGGCGTTCTTGGCACGTGGGTGCGGGGAGAAAATGATGCCGTTACGGGTCTTCAGGCTGATTAGCGCTTTGAAGATTGCGGTAGAAGTCGGGTTGGTGGTTGGCACGATACCGCACAGCAGACCAATTGGCTCAGCTATAGTAATGGTACCGAAAGTTTCATCTTCGGAGAGGATCCCGCAGGTCTTTTCGTCTTTATAGGCGTTATAGATGTATTCGGAAGCGAAGTGGTTTTTGATGACTTTGTCTTCAACGATACCCATGCCTGATTCTTCAACGGCCAGTTTAGCCAGAGGAATACGGGCATCTGCGGCGGCGAGGGCAGCGGCGCGGAAGATCTTATCAACTTGCTCTTGTGAGAAGTTGGCATACTCGCGCTGGGCTTTTTTGACACGTGCAACTAGCTCGTTCAATTCAGCGACATTCGTTACAGCCATGATGCTCTCCTGATAAATGTTAAACTCTTTCAGTAAATAAGCCGTTCGAGGAACTAGTATAGACATCTGTCAGGAAGGCGTCTGTTAGATCATGAGACTTTTCCCGCAGTTAGCGACCCATACTGCTGATTTACTTAAAGAGCTTTACCAAGTGCAAGTTGGTAGTAGGCAAGCGAGACAGAAATCGGTATCCATACCTCGTACTCCCTTTTGACTACGACTAAGAGCTTAACTATTCCTGAGTAGATATTTTGTGATGTACATCATAAAAATTGCAAGCTGACACCTTTCAGCTTGCGTTTGTTGAGAGTAATTATCAACAAGGTGTTTGGCCATGCCGTGATGATACTGAATAACAGCAGGTAGCACACAAAGCATTAACAATAGCGAATTGTTTTGTAACATTCTATTGGGGTAGGGAAAAATGCTGGCCGGGTGGATGGATTAGCTGGCGCAATTCTATTACATTAGCGCGCATCGGCAGTGTCTCTTTTTACAGCTATTTATGCGGAGTTTTTCGTGGGCCAATCTCTGTTGGATTTTTCCGGCTACATCAAGTTCTTTGTCGGCCTGTTTGCGCTGGTCAACCCGGTAGGTATTCTGCCGGTGTTTATCAGCATGACCAGCTACCAGGCCGAGGTCGGGCGTAACAAAACCAACCTGACGGCTAACCTGTCGGTGGCGATTATTTTGTGGACCTCGCTGTTCCTGGGTGAGGGCATATTGCGTATGTTTGGTATCTCCATCGATTCTTTCCGTATTGCCGGCGGCATTCTGGTGGTGACCATCGCCATGTCGATGATCAGCGGCAAGCTGGGTGAAGACAAACAGAACAAGCAGGAAAAATCAGAGAGCGCGATCCGTGAAAGCATCGGCGTCGTTCCCTTGGCGCTGCCGCTGATGGCCGGGCCGGGTGCTATCAGTTCTACCATCGTCTGGAGCTCTCGTTACCACAGCTGGCAGAACCTGTTAGGTTTTACCGTGGCGATCGCCTTGTTCGCTTTCTGTTGTTGGCTATTGTTCCGGGCAGCTCCGCTGCTGGTGCGTTTGCTGGGGCAAACCGGCATCAACGTCATTACCCGTATCATGGGGTTATTGTTGATGGCGCTAGGGATCGAATTTATTGTCACCGGCATTAAAGCCATTTTCCCTGGGTTGTTATAACCCTAATAAAGCCGCGGATAATCCTGTTTGCGGCTTAAGTTATTTTTAATTTTTCAAATTATCTCAGCTGATGCATTATTAAAGTGCATAACCTGCCTGCTTTTCATTCTATTGCCCCACCCTGTGGCACAAATCTCACTTTATCGGTTGATAAAGCACCAAGATGTTATTTTCTCCACTTTTAAAATCCGCGTGACGGGGGTTTTTGTCTCCCAATGGGTAAAATTGTTGTTAATTTAATCACATCATTCTGTAGGGCTTGTCTCCGTTTCACACAGGTGTTATTAGTGATTAACCACCCATAGGCAGGTGTTTATTCTCTGAACGGCATTTTTGTTAACTGAATGTTTCTTTTGGGTGGTTTTTTTCATCTGGGATGAAAAGGTTAAAAGTGAAGTCGTTATTTATCCAATAAAATCATGGTACTAATCTCTCCCTGGGCGTGTGGGAAGGCTAGGTGTCTGTAGGGCTATGGGATAATAAAAGAGAAATGCTTAACATTTCTGTAAAAATTATTGGCTATGAATTTTTGCTTCTGCTAATTTCCGAGCAACTTATCAGAAGGAAAAATCTTATCTTTGGCGCGCCAGATAGGAATGATTTTTGCTGGGATCCGTTTATTTAGCATGCTTGATAACTATTTCACAATTATTGCTTAGCAGCGAAAAGGAGCCTGTACTATGCCGCAAACCACGAAGCATCAACCGTTGGCCGTTATCATCGCCGCCGTGTTGGGGATGATCGCCAGCCAAAACCTGCAGGCCGTTGAGGTTCCGGCCGGTGTGCAATTAGCACCACTGCAGCGCATGGTGATCAACAACGGTTCAGAAGTCGCTTCGTTGGATCCGCATAAAGTCGAAGGAACGCCTGAAAGCAATATTATCCTCAACCTGCTGGAAGGGTTGGTTAGCACCGATGCCAATGGTCATCTGGCTCCTGCGGTGGCGGAAAGCTGGGAAAATACCGATTACCAGACGTGGACCTTCCACCTGCGTCCAGGGGCGGTATGGAGTGATGGCTCTCCGGTGACCGCGCAGGATTTCGTTTACAGCTGGCAGCGGCTGGCGGATCCCAAGACCGGTTCCCCTTATGCCAGCTACTTGCAATACGCCCGAATTGAGAATATTGACGCTATTCTTGCCGGTAAAAAACCGCCTGAATCACTTGGCGTCAGCGCCATTGATGATAAAACGTTGAAGGTGACGCTCAGCGAGCCGGTGCCCTATTTTGTCAGCATGCTTTCCCATACCTCAATGAAACCGGTGAAACAGGCCGTGGTTGAGAAATTTGGCGATAAGTGGACACTGCCACAGAACTACGTGGGCAACGGGGCATATCGCTTATCCGAGTGGGTCGTCAACGAACGTATCGTGCTCGAACGCAACCCGAGCTACTGGAATAACAGCAAGACGGTGATCGAGCAGGCCACGTTCCTGCCGTTGTCTTCCGAGGTCAGCGATATTAACCGCTACCGCAGCGGTGAAATCGATATCACCAACAGTGCCATCCCGCCGAATCTGTATGCCAAAATGAAGCGCGAGATCCCGGAACAGCTGCACGTTAACCCTTACCTGTGCACCTTCTATTATGAGATCAACAATCTGCGTGCGCCGTTCACCGACGAGCGCGTACGTGCGGCAGTCAAATTGACGCTGGATCGCGATATTATTGCCAACAAGATCATGGGCCAGGGCCAAATCCCCGCCTACAGCTTTACGCCAACCTTTACCGAGGGAGGCAACTTCAGCCAGCCGGAATGGGCTGGGTGGACGCAGGAAAAACGCAACGAAGAAGCGAAGAAACTGCTGGCACAGGCCGGGTTCACCGCTGAAAAACCGCTCAAGTTTACCTTGTTGTACAACACCTCCGATCAAAATAAGCAGCAGGCCATCGCTGCTGCCTCAATGTGGAAGAAGAACCTTGGCGCACAGGTCACATTGCAAAATCAGGAATGGAAAACCTCGTTGCAGAGCCGCCATGAAGGGCAATTTGATGTGGCCCGTGCCACCTGGTGTGGCGATTACAATGAGCCGAGTGCGTTTCTGAATATGCTGCTTTCCAACAGCAGCAATAACACCTTCTTCTATAAAAGCCCGGCCTTCGATGCTCTTATGGCCAGCACCTTGAAAGCATCGGACGCTACTGCACGCAGTGCCATTTATCAGCAGGCAGAGACCTTGCTGGACAAAGATTCTGCGCTGATCCCGGTCTATTATCGGGTCAGTGCACGCTTGGTCAAACCTACGGTTGGCGGTTTCACCGGCAAAGACCCGCTTGACTACATCGATGTGAAAAACTTTTACATCATCAAACAGTAATGAAGGGTATCACCGGCGGTGATAGTGGCCGGTAATACACAGGAAAGGCAGCGCCGTTTCGTTCCACGGCGTCCAGCCGTAACAACCACCCGGTTAACGGGCTACGCAGCTCCCACGACGGAGTTGTGATAATAAAAACTGGAGTTTATACACATGACCAACATCACGAAGAAGTCCCTGCTGGCAGCAGGCATTATTGCGGCGCTAGGCTTGACGGCGGCAGGAACTGCTTTTGCGGCCGATGTGCCAGCGGGCGTACAGCTGGCAGACAAGCAGGAAATCGTTAAGAACAACGGTTCCGAAGTACAATCCCTTGACCCACACAAGATCGAAGGCGTGCCTGAAAACAACGTCACTCGCGATCTGATTGAAGGTCTGGCGAATAACAGCCTGGACGGTTCAGTGGTGCCGGGTGTCGCAGAAAGCTGGGATAACAAAGATTTTAAAGTGTGGACCTTCCACCTGCGCAAAGACGCCAAATGGTCGAACGGTGAGCCGGTAACGGCACAAGATTTCGTGTATAGCTGGCAGCGTTTGGTCGATCCGAAAACCGCCTCTCCTTATGCCAGCTATCTGCAGTATGCCCACGTGGAAAACGTGGATGACATCATCGCGGGTAAAAAAGACAAATCGACGCTGGGCGTGAAGGCCATCGACGATCATACCTTCCAGGTGACGCTGACCGAACCTGTGCCGTATCTGGTAGAAATGACCCCGCACTACGCCATGAAGCCGGTGAATAAAGAGGCGGTAGAGAAGTTTGGTGAGAAGTGGACTCTGCCACAGAACTACGTCAGCAACGGCGCCTACAAGCTGAAAGACTGGGTGGTTAACGAACGTATCGTGTTGGAACGCAACCCGCAATACTGGGATAACGCGAAAACTATCATTAATAAAGTCACCTTCCTGCCGATTGCTTCAGAAGTCACTGACGTTAACCGCTACCGCACCGGTGAAATCGACATGACCTATAACAACATGCCGATCGAACTGTTCCAGAAGCTGAAAAAAGAGATCCCGAACGAAGTGCACGTCGATCCTTACCTGTGTACTTATTACTATGAAATCAACAACCAGAAAGCACCGTTCACCGATGCTCGCGTGCGCGAAGCGCTGAAGCTGGGGATGGATCGCGACATTATCGTCAACAAGGTGAAGAACCAGGGCGATCTGCCTGCTTACAGCTTTACTCCTCCTTACACTGACGGTGCCAAGTTGACCCCGCCAGAGTGGTTTGGCTGGACGCAGGAAAAGCGTAACGAAGAAGCCAAGAAACTGCTGGCCGAAGCCGGTTATGGCCCGGGTAAACCGCTGACCTTCTCGCTGCTGTACAACACCTCCGATCTGCACAAGAAGCTGGCCATTGCCGCTGCGTCTATCTGGAAGAAAAACCTGGGTGTGGACGTGAAGCTGGTGAACCAGGAGTGGAAAACCTTCCTGGATACCCGCCATCAGGGCACCTATGACGTGTCACGTGCTGGCTGGTGTGCGGACTACAACGAACCAAGCTCCTTCCTGAACATGATGCTGTCCGACAGCAGCAGTAACACCCCGCACTATAAGAGCGCAGAATTCGACAAGCTGATGGGCAACGTGCTGACGGCGAAAACCAAAGAAGAGCGTGCCGATCTGTATCAGAAAGCCGAAGTCCAGCTGGATAAAGACTCTGCTATCGTTCCGCTTTATTACTATGTGAATGCTCGCCTGGTGAAACCTTACGTGGGTGGTTACTCTGGCAAAGATCCACTTGATAACGTTTACGACAAAAACCTGTACATCATCAAACATTGATGCGGCAAGGGCTGGCGACACAGGTCGCCGGCCCATTTCAAGACAATAAGCCGTTATCAGGCTGAAGCACAGGGCTAGGGCAATGCTTAAATTTATCTTTCGTCGCCTGCTAGAGGCGATCCCGACACTATTTATACTCATCACCATCTCTTTCTTTATGATGCGCCTCGCACCCGGCAGCCCGTTTACCGGTGAGCGTGCGCTGCCACCCGAAGTGTTGGCCAACATTGAAGCCAAATATCACCTTAACGATCCGATCTGGAAACAGTACGGGCACTATTTGGTACAGCTGTCGCAGGGCGATTTTGGCCCTTCATTCAAATATAAAGATTATTCGGTTAATGACCTGGTCAAGGCCTCGTTCCCCGTTTCAGCCAAACTGGGTTTTGCCGCTTTTGTTCTGGCGGTGGTGCTGGGAGTGAGCGCTGGGGTTATTGCCGCGTTGAATCAAAACACCAAGTGGGACTATACGGTGATGGGGTTTGCCATGACCGGTGTGGTGATCCCCAGCTTTGTCGTGGCCCCCTTACTGGTGCTGATTTTCGCCATTACCTTGAAGTGGTTGCCCGGTGGGGGCTGGAACGGTGGGGCGCTGAAGTTCATGATCCTGCCGATGGTGGCGCTGTCTTTGGCCTATATCGCCAGCATCGCGCGTATTACCCGTGGCTCGATGATTGAGGTGTTGCACTCCAACTTTATCCGTACCGCCCGTGCCAAAGGTTTGCCGATGCGCCGCATCATTCTGCGCCACGCATTAAAACCTGCGTTGCTGCCGGTGCTGTCGTATATGGGGCCAGCGTTTGTTGGGATTATCACCGGTTCGATGGTGATTGAGACTATTTACGGCCTGCCAGGAATTGGCCAGCTGTTTGTTAACGGTGCACTGAACCGTGACTATTCGCTGGTGTTGAGCCTGACCATTCTGGTTGGCGGCTTGACCATCCTGTTTAACGCGATCGTCGACGTGCTGTATGCCGTGATCGATCCGAAAATCCGTTACTAAGCTGGAGCACGCAAGATGTTGACGAAAAAGAACAGCGAAGCTCTGGAAAACTTCAGCGAACAGCTGGAAGTTGAAGGGCGCAGTCTGTGGCAGGACGCTCGCCGCCGCTTTATGCACAACCGTGCGGCGGTGACCAGCCTGTTTGTGTTAGCGCTGATCACCCTGTTTGTGATCTGTGCCCCCTGGCTGTCACAGTTTGCTTATGATGACACCGATTGGGCCATGATGTCCGCCGCGCCTAACCTGGAGTCTGGGCACTATTTCGGTACCGACTCCTCAGGGCGTGACTTGCTGGTGCGCGTGGCCATTGGTGGGCGAATCTCGCTGATGGTGGGGGTCGCTGCGGCGCTGGTGGCCGTGGTCTTGGGTACTTTGTACGGTTCACTTTCTGGCTATCTGGGCGGCAAGACCGACTCGGTGATGATGCGTTTGCTGGAGATTCTGAACTCCTTCCCGTTCATGTTCTTTGTGATCCTGCTGGTGACCTTCTTTGGGCAAAACATCCTGCTGATCTTTGTGGCGATCGGCATGGTGTCGTGGCTGGATATGGCACGTATTGTGCGCGGGCAGACGCTCAGCCTTAAACGTAAAGAGTTTATCGAAGCGGCGCTGGTGTGCGGCGTATCGACTCGCAATATCGTCCTGCGGCATATCGTGCCGAACGTACTGGGCGTGGTGGTGGTATACGCCTCGCTGCTGGTGCCGAGCATGATCCTGTTTGAATCCTTCCTCAGCTTCCTGGGGCTGGGAACTCAGGAGCCGTTGAGCAGTTGGGGCGCATTGTTGAGCGATGGTGCCAACTCGATGGAAGTATCACCGTGGTTGCTGCTGTTCCCAGCCTGTTTCCTGGTTATCACTCTGTTTTGTTTCAACTTTATCGGCGATGGCCTGCGTGATGCCCTCGACCCGAAAGATCGTTAAGGAGTGCAACCATGAGCATTAATTCTCAACCACAAACCGGGCTGCTGCTGGACGTCAAAGATCTGCGTGTGACGTTCGGTACGCCAGACGGCGATGTTACCGCGGTGAACGATCTCAACTTCGATCTGCGCGCGGGTGAAACCTTGGGCATCGTCGGGGAGTCAGGTTCCGGCAAGTCACAGACGGCATTTGCGTTGATGGGCCTGCTGGCTAGCAATGGCCGCATCGGTGGTTCGGCAAAATTCAACGGCCGTGAAATTCTCAACCTGCCAGAAAGCCAGCTCAACAAGCTGCGGGCCGAAGAGATCTCGATGATCTTCCAAGACCCGATGACCTCATTGAACCCTTATATGCGGGTTGGCGAGCAGTTGATGGAAGTGCTGATGCTGCATAAAAAAATGAGCAAAAGCGAAGCGTTTGAAGAGTCGGTCCGCATGCTGGATGCGGTCAAAATGCCGGAAGCCCGTAAGCGTATGCGTATGTATCCGCATGAGTTTTCCGGCGGGATGCGCCAACGCGTGATGATCGCCATGGCGTTGCTGTGTCGGCCAAAGCTGCTGATTGCCGATGAGCCAACAACCGCGCTGGACGTTACCGTGCAGGCACAGATCATGACGCTGCTTAACGAACTGAAGCGTGAGTTCAATACGGCTATCATCATGATCACCCATGATTTGGGCGTGGTTGCCGGGATCTGTAACAAGGTTTTGGTGATGTACGCTGGCCGCACCATGGAATACGGCAGCGCCCGCGATGTGTTTTATCATCCGAGCCACCCATATTCTATCGGGCTGCTCAATGCGGTGCCGCGTCTGGATGCCGAAGGTGAAGCGTTGATGACCATCCCTGGTAACCCGCCGAACCTGCTGCGTTTGCCAAAGGGCTGTCCGTTCCAACCGCGTTGTCCGTATGCGATGGAACAGTGCGCGAGTGCTCCGCCATTGGAGCAGTTTGGTGAGGGGCGCCTGCGCGCCTGTTTCAAGCCGGTGGAGGCGTTGGTATGACCGCAACCGATAAAAGAGTGCTGCTGGAAGTCGCAGACCTGAAAGTTCACTTTGATATTCATGATGACAAGCAGTGGTTCTGGCAGGCACCGAAAACGCTGAAAGCGGTGGACGGTGTCACCGTGCGCCTGTTTGAAGGCGAAACGCTAGGGGTGGTAGGGGAGTCAGGCTGCGGTAAATCCACCTTCGCACGGGCAATTATCGGCCTGGTGAAGGCGACCAGTGGCCGCGTTGCCTGGTTGGGCAAAGATCTGCTGGGCATGAGCGATGCCGATTGGCGCAAGACGCGCAGCGATATTCAGATGATTTTCCAGGATCCGCTGGCTTCGTTGAACCCGCGAATGACCATCGGTGAGATCATTGCCGAACCGCTGCGTACCTACAATCCGAAAATGCCGCGCCAGGAAGTGAAGGATAAGGTCAAAGCGATGATGTTGAAGGTGGGCCTGTTGCCGAACCTGATCAACCGTTATCCGCATGAATTCTCCGGCGGGCAGTGTCAGCGTATCGGTATCGCCCGCGCCTTGATCCTGGAGCCGAAACTGGTGATTTGTGATGAGCCGGTCTCCGCCCTGGACGTGTCTATCCAGGCGCAGGTGGTGAATCTGTTGCAGCAGTTGCAGCGCGAGATGGGGTTATCGCTAATCTTTATCGCCCACGATCTGGCGGTGGTTAAACATATTTCCGATCGGGTGCTGGTGATGTATCTGGGCCATGCAGTGGAGTTGGGAACCTATGATGAGGTCTATCATAACCCGCAGCATCCGTATACCAAGGCGCTGATGTCGGCGGTTCCGGTGCCGGATCCTGACAAGGAGAAGGAAAAGCAGATCCAACTGCTGGAAGGGGAATTGCCATCGCCGATCAATCCGCCTTCGGGCTGTGTGTTCCGCACCCGTTGCCCGATTGCCGGGCCGGAATGCGCTAAAACGCGCCCATTGCTGGAAGGCAGCTTCCGTCATGCGGTATCGTGCCTGAAAGTCGATCCGTTATAACAGGCTGATTAATAATAAAAAACCTGCCATTAGGCAGGTTTTTTATACCGTTAATCGGCTTATTCTTTCCACAAAATGTGGCACAGCTTGTTATCTTTCTCGCGGCAGATCAGTACGCGGGCAAAGACATCGTTGATAGGCTCGCCATCGCTGTCCGCCAGGCCGATCACCACCTCGGCAAAGAAGTCCGGATTCAGATCGTAATCCACGTGTTCCTGCCAGTCCTCTGCCGGATCGTACAGCTCGGCACCACCGCGCTCTTCAAACTGTAAATTGAACAGCAGAATATCCGCGGGATCCAGATTGTCGCCAGCCAGCTCAAGGAAGATGTCGTAGGCTTGTTCCAGCGTTTCATCTTCGGTAAGGCGATTATTCAAGTCCATATAAAAATCCTGATAACAAATGATTTGAGGTTATTAAACCATGCTCGTTGCCGCTTTTACAGCAACGGGCTGAAAAAGTAAAACAGGCGTTCGACCAGGCGGTGCCAGTACGGGCGCTTCAACCATTGCTTGGCGTCCAACAGCTGCGAGCGGGCGATGTAATCATCTTGCACACAGGCTAGATCGGCACCAAAGCCGCTGTCGTCAATCACCAGGGTGATCTCAAAGTTCAGCCACAGGCTGCGCATATCCAGATTGACCGTGCCGACCAGGCTGAGTTGGCCATCGACCAACACGCTCTTGGTGTGCAACAGCCCGCCTTCAAACTGATAAATCTTCACGCCCGCTTCCAGCAGCTCCGAGAAGAAGGCACGGCTGGCCCAGCGCACCATCATTGAGTCGTTGTCGCGCGGAACGATAATGCTGACGTCAACGCCACGCAGCGCTGCCGTGCAGATGGCGTGCAGCAGATCGTCGCTCGGCACCAGATAGGGGGTGGTCATGATCAACTGCTCACGCGCGGAATAGACCGCCGTCAACAGCGCCTGATGGATCATCTCTTCCGGGAATCCCGGGCCGGAAGCAATAACCTGGATGGTGTGGCCGCTTTCCTGTTCAAACGGCATGATATTCACGTCTGGCGGCGGTGGTAGAATGCGCTTGCCGGTTTCGATCTCCCAGTCACAGGCGTAAACGATACCCATCGTGGTTGCCACTGGGCCTTCCATACGTGCCATCAGGTCGATCCATTGACCCACCCCGGCATCCTGCTTGAAGAAGCGCGGATCGACCATATTCATACTGCCGGTGTAGGCGATGTAATTGTCGATCAGCACCACTTTGCGATGTTGCCTCAGGTCCATGCGCCGCAGGAATACGCGGAACAGGTTCACCTTGAGTGACTCAACCACTTCAATACCGGCGTTACGCATCATGCTGGGATAAGGGCTGCGGAAGAACTGTACGCTGCCAGCCGAGTCCAGCATCAAACGGCAATGTACGCCACGGCGTGCGGCGGCCATCAATGATTCGGCGACCTGATCGACCAGCCCACCGGGCTGCCAGATATAAAACACCATCTCGATATTATGGCGTGCCAGTTCGATATCCCGCACCAGGGCATTCATCGTTGAATCGGTGGTCGTCAGCAGCTGTAGCTGGTTGCCTTTGACGCCATCGATGCCCTGGCGGTGGTGGCAAAGCTGGAACAGCGGGCGGGCCACTTCACTGTACTCGGTAGCAAAAATCCGGCTACTTCCTTTAAGCTCATTCAGCCAGCGAGCGGTTGAGGGCCACATAGCCTTGGCTCTCTCTGCGCGGCGTTTGCCGAGGTGCAGTTCACCAAAGGATAAATAAGCAACGATACCGACCAAGGGCAGAATATAGATCACCAGCAGCCAGGCCATGGCCGAAGGCACGGTGCGTCGTTTCATCAGAATACGCAATGTGACCCCGGCGATAAGCAGCCAATAGCCAAACACCAAGAGCCAACTAATTACGGTATAAAAGGTTGTCATAAAGGCAAAAATTTCCGTTCGTAAGCCACCAATAATGAGTGTACGCACAGAACAACAAAGGTGAAACCTTTTCTCGGTAGTTAAGTTACATAAAAATGATTGACTAAAGGGACTTGCTGAAAATAAAAACCGTACTTTTTGTCGCCTGTGAGAGGGCGACGGCAGTGAACGCACGACTTGGATCGCGCGTTGAAAGGGCTATAATGCCCGCGGTTGGCATTGATGGGTAACGTAAAATGAGACGCAGTAGAAATGAAGTGGGCCGCTGGAGGATGTTACGGCAGAGCCAGCGGCGCAGGCACCGTTGGCTGGAGCGCCAGTCGTGCAGCAATCGGCATATCATTCGTGTTCGCCGTCGTTTGGACGATCAACACCGCAGAGCCTTATTGTTCGTTGTGGCTTACGAGTGGTAAAACAAGAACAGCCCGTTATGGGCTGTTCTGCTATTGGCTGGAGCTGGGTTATTTACCCAGATAGGCGTTCAACATCCACACCTGTTTTTCCTGCTCTTTGATGTAATCGCTCATCAGCGAAGAGGTACCCTCATCACCGGCCTCTGCGGCCAGCGTCAGCAGTTCGCGCTGTTGTTGCAACAAAATGGCGTAACCTTCCAGCAAGCCGCGCAGGGTGCCTTTATCGTCGGTGACATTGGTGTCTTCCTTGATATCCGCCGTTTTCAGATAGTCACTGAAGGCGTGGCGAGGCTGTGAACCCAGAGTCAGAATACGCTCTGCCAGTTCATCTACCTTGGTCAGCAGGTCATTGTAGGTTTCTTCAAACTTGACGTGCAGTTCAAAGAAGTGCGGGCCGGAAATATTCCAATGGTAGCCACGCACGTTCATATACAACACTTGGTAGTTAGCCAGTAGGGCGTTCAGTGCTTCAGAGAGTTTTGCTGATTGTTTGGTGTCCAGGCCGATATGAGTCTTGGTCGCTTTCTTTGCCGTTGCCATAATAATCTTCTCCTGATTATTTGTTTCGATTATCTAGATTGATATCCATACAAAACAGGTTAACCGGATCTATCATAAGGTTAAAGTTGCTACTAAGCATCAATTCAATCGTTCAAACCAATTTACCCGTGCTTACATTCATCAATTGGCTAATCGGGTAGGGGGCGCTGCATGCTGCGCCCACTTAACTTCATCGATTAAATTACACCTGCGCCCTTTTGCGCAAGGCAAATTTTAGCACACCGGCGCTCAGGCTGGTGAGCAATGCGGCGGCGATCAGCACGGCAATAAAGGCCTGGTCGAAGGCGCCTCTAGCCAACTGAATCAGCCTTTCTGCGCTGTCCGCGCCCATATTTCCGGCTAATCGTAACGCCTCATCAATGCTGTCATAAGCGAGATCGCCTACGGGCAGATTGGCAGGCAATACCAGGCTGTGGCTATAAACCGCCGTCATCAACCCCCCCAGCAGCGTGACGCCTAACACGCCACCCAACTCCCAAGAGACGTCTTCAATAGCGGCGACCATGCCCGCTTTGTCTTCGGGGGCGTTGAGCATAATGGCCGTTGAGGCAGCAGTGATGGCACCACCGAGGCCAAAGCCCACCACAAACAGGCAGACCAACTGCATAATGACGTTGCCTTGATACCACAGGGCGACACCCGCGATGCCTAAGGCGGTGAGAAGAAATCCGCCCACCAGCATGTAGCGTTCGCCATAACGAGGTAGCAAAGCTCCGGCCAACGGGCCAGCCAGGGCAGAGGCTACCGGAATGGGTAAAATAAACAATGCGGCCAGCAGCGGCGTCATGCCGAGCACCAACTGTAAGCGCTGGCTTAACACCAGTTCGATCCCGATCAGCGCGATCATTGAAACGATCGCCACACCGACACCACTGGCAAACAGGCGATTGCGGAACAGTGAGAAATCGATCATGGGGTATTGCGCCCGCTGCTGACGGCGGACAAACAGGGTCAGGAACAGCGTACCGAGCGCCGCCGCAATGGCGAAGTCACTCAGGGAGAACGCGGGTTTGCTCAGCTCTTTCAGCGCATAGATCGACGCCACCAGGCCGAACATGATCTGTAGCGAGCTGATAAAGTCGCAGGGGCGTTGACTGTCTCCACCGCAACGAGGGATCAGATAGACCGCCAGCGGCAGAACCAGCATCACCACCGGCACGTTGATCAAAAATACCGAGCCCCACCAGAAATAGGACAGGAGAACGCCGCCTACCACCGGGCCAAGCGCGGCGGCACCGGAGGCCACAGCGGCCCAGATGCCAATCGCCAGCGCACGTTCACGCTCATCGGTAAAGACGTGGCGCACGATGGATAGCGTGGCCGGCATCATCATCGCGGCCCCGATGGCCAGGAAAGCGCGTGATGCAATCAGCAGCTCGGCACTGGGGGAGAACGCGGCGCACAGTGAGGCCAAGGCAAAGACCGGCAAACCGGCGATAAACATTTTCTTGTGGCCAAGACGGTCGCTTAACATGCCAGCGCCGGGAAGTAGGCCAGCAACCACCAACGGGTAGGCGTTAACGATCCACAGTTTTTGTGAGGCTGTGGCATCCAATGCCTGGGTCAGGCGCGGCAACGCGGTGTAAAGCACCGTCATATCGGTAATGATTAAAAATAGCGCACTGGAGATCATTGCCAGGATCAACCAGCGGTTTTGGGCGTGCATAAAGAGTATCCTAGTAAACCGATGACGCGGCTGCGTCACCTTACGGTAACCACCCGGAAGCACCGATGGTATACTGCTATAATATAAATCCATACGTACGTATTGAAAAGGGGCTTTCTCAATGGGGCGTCAACGGAGTATCGATCGTGACAAGGTGCTGGATACCGCAGAAGAGATTGTGGCGACCCAAGGTGCGGCAGGGTTAACCATCGATTCGGTGGCCAAAGCCATGGGGATCTCCAAGGGGGGAGTGCAATATTGCTTTGGTAGCAAAGATGCGCTCATCGATGCGATGTTTGACCGTTGGGGCAAGGTTTATGAGCAGGTGTTTGACGATATCGCGGGCAGCGATCCGGACCCGTTAACCATCGTCCAGGCGCATATGCAGGCTACCCGCAGTTCGGATCAGGCTTCCAGCGCCAAGGCAGCCGGGTTGATGGCGACGTTAATTCAGACGCCAGAACACCTGGACAGTACGCGAGAATGGTATCGCAGCCGCATAGCCGGTTTGGATCTGACCACCGAGGCGGGGAGAAAGGCGCGATTGGCCTTCCTGGCCACCGAGGGAGCCTTCATGCTGCGGTTCTTCGGCTTTATGGATATCACTCAGCAGGAATGGGAAGTAATGTTTACCGATCTGCAAAAGTGGGTTCTTACCGATACGGCTCGCAATGGTTGACCTATCACACTGATAGATAGTGTAAAAATAAATACATATATATCAAGTTGTTACGTGTGATAGGTCACTATTATTCACTATTAGGTCAAAACTGGTTTAAACGAGTACCCATTTTTCGCTGCGTTCGTCTTGATACCTGGCCGTCATTTCTGCGGATTTGTGGCCAAGTAAATGCTGAGAAAACTCCTCGCTCCTTTCTTTTTTGTGTAGCCTTGCTGATAGGCTGCGTAGCTCGTGAAAAGATGGGGGGTGAGGTTTCCCATTCAATCCCTGATGCACGCCGTGCGTTTGTGAACGCCATCGAGATCGTGCTTGCTGCTAAAGTCCCGCCTGCCTGGTTCGCTATAATATTAACGCAATGAGCGTAATGCAGCCCACACCGCGCAAGGATATCACTCAGGCGCAGCCGGGCCTGAATCAGTTCGATATCCGTTGAGATCGAAACACGCGCCCCGGTTTTTTCCTGCACTATCCAGATCCTGCCCTCCCGTACATCCTCCCATTTTAATCTGCTGATATCTCCCAATCGTTGCCCCGTCACTAACGCCAGTTCCATGCCCAACCCAAGCCATGCAGGCATGCTGTCGGCAGCAGCGCGGATCTTAAAGTAATCCTCTATGCTCAGGCGTTCGCGCTGCACCGTTGCCTTAGGGGTGCGTGTAGCATCGACAGGGTTAAATTGAATATGGCCATCGGCAATCGCCTCTTTAAAAATATCGTTAAGCGTTGAGCGTAATAATTTTGCACGCATGTTTTTCCCCTTGCTCACGTAATCGTTTAGAAATTCAGCGATGTGTTTAGTGGTTAACGTGTCGATTTCTGCATCAGCGATCCCTGTCCTGATTGCGCCAACCCGGTTGATGTACTCATCCAATGATTTTTTCTTAAGATCGCGGGCCTTAATGATCCCCTCGTATTTTTCAAGCCAGACGTGAAACGTTATGCATCGGGAACCGTTTATCCGGTCTACCAGCCTGGTGGGGGTTTCCATGAGTTGCAGATTGGCATCAATGGCCTGATTGATTGCATCACGCTTTATTCGGCCAAGACCGAACTCCTTCCCCGTTCTTGGGTCACGGTAGCTGTAGTACCCGTTATTCCTAACGTACAGGTTTGGAGGAAGATCGCGGCGCATGTGGTTTCTGTTCCTTGCCATTGGTGATTCTCGACAGTAAAGAATTGATTTGCCCGCGTGGATTCAGCGGATCTATTTTTTCTGCCCGTTCATCAAAAAGGTACTCCCGGCCATCAAGTACAGGCGCGGGGTAAATTTTCCCTGCGCGTATCCAACGACGGACGGTTTCTTTACTGCGTGGACGGGGAAGGCGGCTATTCCACTCCCCCAGGGTCAATAGTTTTGGCATGGTCTTTCCTCGGTTTAATCACCAGGGCGATTGCGTCGTCGGTCACACGACACGCCCGGATGATGTCATCTTCACTGAGTTGTCTTTTCCGCACGCTTGCGGATAAGCGGCCTATCTTGATATCGAAATCAGAGAGAAGGCGCGCGCCTGGTTGCCATGCCTGCATTGTGGTTCCCCTTGGTTATTGGGTTGCCACAATGCAGGTGATGGGCGGTTATTTCTGATTAGGCTTAATCAACTTTTTAAAGGCTTCTTTCTCGCGAACTAGCCTTACTTTTTTCGGGAAATGGAAAGAGAGTTCACTGCGACTTTCTACCTGGATGATCCCTGTCTCGCCATCGGAGAAGGTTACGTGTACGGCGTCGCCTTTGGCTAAATACATTCTCAGCATTGTTGTTGCCTCGATAATGGCCCCACGGTGGGGCCGGGTGATTACCGAACTTGCAGCGTACGTTCGCCGATCTCGATATGGGCGCCAGGAACGGGGTTAAGTAGTTCTGTCGGTGGTTCTTCACCACGTGCGATGATCTCGGCGGCGGCTGCTTCGGCTTCTTTGAATCGCTCCTTAATTGCCTTTTTGTCCGGGGCAACGTCGGTTGTGACGTTAACCAGATCATCGGGCAACATCTCGGCATTATCGACCACAACACTTTCCGAACCTGCGCGAGCGGTAAAGGTGTTTTTCGCTGTCTTGATACCGTCCTTACCTGCGGCCAAAATACAGGACAGAACAAATTTTCGGATGGAATCCGCTTTGTTGTTAAAGGATTTTGCGCGTGCTGATAACCGCGCAGCCTCATCACCGCAGGTTTTCGCCTGTCCCTGTAGATTGCGAACGTGGGAGTAAACAGCATCCAGCTTATCAGCCAACTCACCCTCAATACCTTCGAGGGTGTCTGCAATCATTTCTGGTGTCAGTTCGTCGGAGGTTTCGACCAGTTGCTGCAGGTTTGCGTAATCAGTCGCTAAAGCGATGGCTGTTGTGCTCATTGGGTTTTCTCCTCGGAAGCGGAAAGGGCTTTGATACGTTCATCTTTCAGAGTGGTGAGGCGGCGCAGGCGACCGGCTAGGTACTTGGCATGCTCGGTATCGCCCTTTGCCTCAAACGCTTTGCGGTGGGCGTCCACTTCACGGGCGATCGAGGCGTGTACTTTGTTGGCCTCGTTGACCGTTACAGCTTTGCTGATTGTTTCGGCGACTTTGGTCAGTTTCTCGTCCAGCTCCTCGCGTAAACGGGTAACCCCTTCGGCTTTCTCGCTGGCGTTCTTAAGCGCAAACTCGGCGTCGTTCTCTTCACGGTAGTTAACATCGTCATACAGACCGAGGAACACGTCGGCAGAGAAACCAAGCTGTGAAAGGGCTTTTTTGGTGGCGTCGGTTAGCGATTTTTTAGGTGCTTCACCGTCGCTCATAACGCCGCCGCTTTTGGTTCCATAAATATAAGGTGTGCAGCCGTAGGCAGGTACCACCGCTGTTTTTCCACCTTGTTCGAACCACAGGTTAATTTTCACTGTGTGGTTAACTTCGCACAGATAGCCACCGGCACCGTTAGGGATAATGCCTTTGATAAAGTTGCCATCCGGCTGTTTGATGGGTTGCATAATTGGCGCGCCGTTATCGAAACGCTCTGGATACATACGAATGTGAGGAACTTCCATCATTAACATTTGCCATTAGCTCAGTTACATCATGGGTATCCATAACCCCGGTTTTTCCATCAAGTGCTGCTATAGCTTCACCGTAGAGCCAGGCTAGACGTCCGTGCTGCCATTTATCGGCGATATTGTTTTCCGGTTTCTTACTCTTATTTGTATCGGTGATCGGTTGCTCGCCGATCAGACCTTCGACGCTAAATTTGCCACCCCCCAGGCTTTCTACTTCTGGCTGTGGGCCTAGTTGCTGGCCATAATTCGCCAGCTCAGGGCATGCAGGGTTACCGGTTAGACAGGATTTAACAAAGTGCAGGCGCTCGTCGTCGTTATTAACCAATTTCAGGTTCTTAAGACCATCAGAAATGATGGAGTGCCGGGTATCAGTATCGACATCGAGGATGCCGGTGATAACGCGGAAGGTTTTATCCCATGCGCGCCAAACGGAATCACGCGACGCAATGATCTCTTTGGCGTTCTTCACATCACCAGCTTTAGCGGTCGCTGGATGGACAGCCATAATGGATAGGGCAGTGTGCATGCTCAGGGTGTTGTAATCGGACACGCCGCCGGTGCCTGCGGTGCTGGTGCTGGAGTCGTCGACCATTTTTTCTCTCGCACTAGGTCTGGCCACCCATTTTTTAGCAAAATCCTTAGCGCCAGCCTCAGTGGGGACAGCTTCGCCGAAGTGATTAATAATCGCCGCGATCAGAGTTTCGATAGCAGCAGGGAACATGGCACCGACGGCAGGCACGGCATTCAGGCCGTTGATGATATCAAGCATGCCTGATTCATCTTCTGGCTCGTCGTTGTCGATGAGATCCTGCGCAAGCGACAGCATGCTGTGATCAATCTCGTTTGCACCGTACATGGCTACGGCTGCGATTTTAAGTTTTGATGGTTGCTTAAGCAGGTCAACCGGGCCTGCCGGTGGCGCTTCAACTGCACGCGGTTGCCAGCATTTAAGCTCACTATTAAGCTCGTTATCGATAGCAAACTGTTCATCGAAAACGCCAACGGCGGGGCGGGGGCAGCCAGGCTGATCTTCAACAATTTCCGGCTTGAGGAAGTTATCGGCAGCAGCTGGATAAGCCTCCCACAGCTTGCCGGTGGCCATTACTTCCGCCGCCTTTTTGTTCGGTGCTTCAAGAGCAATAACTAACGCTATTGCCCCGTTGTTTCTGGCCTTTTTGCTTGGCTCAAATTTTACGATTTGAATAGACATGGTTGGTCTTTCCTTTGGTTGTTGCGCGCTGGTTAGGCGCGGTTAGTACGGTAATTCGTGCTCATCAACTGGCGAATGGTCGATACAAAGCAACTGCTGAATTTTGTCGTCAATGATCGACTGCTGGCGGTGAGATTCAGCTGCGATGCGTTCTTTTTGAGCGCGTAAACCTGCAACCTGCTTGCCGATCACATCAATCGGCAGAGGCTCGATTACTTCAATGCTGATAACGCGAGTTTCAAGTAAGACGTACGCATCGGATACTTCGGACATATCCGCAGTACAAATAACGTAAGGCGATTCGGTTTGAGTAAGTGCTGGACGAGTAAGCGCGTGGATGTATAGCGTGACTGGTATCTGTAGTGCTTTCATAGCAACTCCGATATAATTGTTTGTAGATCAGTGGCGCAAGCCGTTGGTCTTTCCTAGTACGGCCGGGGTGGTTCCCGGCAAATCCTGATGGGGTGGTTCCCATCTGGGTAAAGAAGCCTGCCTAACGGTGGGCTTTTTTACGTCTGTTGGTTGCCGGTTACGTTATCCGGCGTCGTTTCGCTGGTTAGGCTAGCGACCGTATCGGCCCTGGTGAGGCGTTGGTCTTTCCTTGGTTTCAGCACTGGTTAGGTGCTGTGGTCTTGGTGTTTGGGTTGCTGTGGCAAGGTAATCATGGACTTTATGCATCACGCGATAGAGGTCGGTTCTCCATTGCCACAACACCCCAAATTCTTTTAACGCTTAGGCACTACCTGATAATCGCGACCGGTAAGGCGGGCATAATCTTCGGCCTGCTTACGGGTTGGGTAGGTGTTGCCGTTTACCCATGAGCCGCTTTGGCGATACTGAATCTGGAAATTTTTTGCTGATTTTTTGGTGGCTCTCATAGCACTCCCCTTTGTGTTCTTTCACACCGTCAGAACTTGTTATCTGAACAACCGCTGCATTGTTGTGCGCTGTTGATGGGATTAATATTAATTTTGAACATATTATTGGTCAAGGGGAAAATATTAATAATGGTATTATTTTTTGCAAGTTTATGAGTGTGAAGGGAAAATTTTTAGGGGAATAAAAAACCCGGCGCTGATGGCCGGGTTGTTGTCTATTGCTTTCTTGCCGCTAGTAACTCTTTGAATAACCTATCATAATCATCGACTTTCAGCTCTAGTGATGCAATGTGTTTCTCTTTTTCACTTTGGGGGAGCCTATCGTAAAGTTCGACTAACTTTGACTGATCGGGTGTTAAAAGACGCCACCCAGGCCCACTAAAATCGTTTTCTGCTTCTCCCGATTTACGCACATAGTTCATGAGGTCGGCTAGATCAGGCCTTATCTCCTCAGGCTTTACGCCAAGAAGGGCGGAAAACTTGAGAACTGCGTCTGTGTTTAGTGGGGTCGTGCCATTCAGGTAATGGCTGACAGATGCCTGTGTGCTGAATCCAAGCAGATCCGCCGCCTTTTCCTGGGTAAGGCGCAACTCAATTTTTTTCTGATCCCATATCTTGCGGAGTCTTACCGCAGTTTCTGAATCAGCTGCATCAAGGGTTTTCTTTCTCATACCTCAATCTTATTCGCAAAATTAATAATGGGCTAAGATGAATGCTATTGACAGTAAGTATGATCAAAATTAATATTCATAAACCGCATCACAACTTAGAGGTAGCGATGAAACTAAAAATCTATCTACAAACAACCAATGTCCGCCAACAGGATTTTGCTGCAACCGTTGGAAGAACACAGGGATATGTTAGCCGCATAGCGTCTGGTGAATGTCAGCTCGGGAGCGGTGCTGTTATCAAATGGGCGTCAGCCACTGGTTTTATGGTTACCCCTCATGATTTGCGCCCCGACTTGTACCCAAACCAACGCGACGGCCTACCAGAACAGACCGCAGCTTAACAACGACAACCACCGAAATCTGATTACGCGTAATCAAGTTTCGAGCGACAGGAGACGCGACAAGTGGAAAATATCGAAAAACTAAAAAGCGAAATTGCAGGGTGGGCAGCTGAACGCGGCCAGGAACATGTAGCGATCGAGATCAGCCGCATGTGGCTGCTGTTCGGTACCGAGTCCAAAACAGTGCGCCTGTATCCGATCGAGGATGAATTCGGGCGTGCTGACTGGCGGGCGATCAACACCAACCGCCAGGCTATTTTTCGCTGGCTGCGTGGTGAGTCGAAAGCATCCAGGGCAAAGATCCGGGAAATGGCCGACGCAATGGCCGCAGCACTGCCAGCAGAGCGCCGGGCGCGGTTAGGTGGGGCATCGGTTCAATATCTGCTGTCCGTGGCCATCAGGGAGTTTGCAGCGGCGATTATCGCGATCCTGTTGGGCGCCAACGATACCCCGCAGCTGATTGCCGGAGCACTGAACGCATTGCAGAACACCCAACGCCTGACCAGCGTTTAACCAACCGCACTAGGAAAGACCAACATGCTTAATTCTATCGACAGGATCACCTGGCGTAACGGGTACCGATTGAACGGTATGCCGGTAACGCAGGAAGAAATCGAACACATTTTCGAAGGGCGGCGCGTTGCGGCTGCATCGATCTGGGAACAATACGAGCAGCGCAAGGCCGCACTGCTTGATGATGATCTATCGCCAGCGGAATACCAGGATGCGTGTCGCTTGATAGCGGAAGCACTGGGGGCCTGATTATGAGCATGGAACTGATGGTGCGTGCCATGAAAATTAGAGTAGGCAACCCGCTGCGCAAGCTTGTTCTGTTGAAATTAGCCGATAACGCTAGCGATCAGGGTGAGTGCTGGCCATCGGTGCCGTACATCGCTGAGCAGTGCGAAATTTCGGAACGCTCAGTGCAAAATCACATTCAGCAACTTGTGAAAGATGGACTGATACGTATCGAAAAACGCCTGGCAGAGAATGGGCTAAATCGCTCAAATGTTTATCACCTAGCCTTACCGGGTAGTGGTGCAAATGCTGCACCCTATGGTGCAAATCCTGCACCACGTGGTGAATCTCCTGCACCAGGGGGTGGTGCAGCTCCTGCACCCAGAATCAGTCAGTCTTTAGAACCAGTCAATGAATCACCCCCTAACCCCCAGGTGGGGGATGACGCTGACGCGCCAGGTAAGATTTCAAAAGTTAAATATCAAGAAGTGGCTGACGCCTACAACGAAATTTTGGGTGATCGGCTGCCGAAGGTGCAGGAACTGAACGAGAAGCGCAAACGCCAAATCAAACGCCTGCTGGGCGAACTGCATGATCCGAGCCTCGATGCTGTAAAAGCCTACTTCGAAACCTTCAGTGAAGCGGCTGGCCCGTTTTATTTTGGCGATAACAACCGGAGTTGGCGCGCTGGATTCGATTACCTGCTGCGTTCTGACGTACTGGTGAAAACCCGAGAGGGTGCGCTATGACACCTCAGGAACTGGAAGCGTGTGTGTTATCAGGTCTGCTGATCGGCGGGGCTACACCGGATGCGCTGGATGTGATCGCCACCATGCCCGAAGAGGCTTTCAGCATCCGTTTTCATCGTGAAGCCTACAAAGAAATCAAACGGCAGGCGCTGACGTACGGTGTGATCGATGTGGTGCTGATCAGTGAAAACCTCGGCGGTTCGTCGCTGTCCTCGCTCGTTGAGATATCGCGGATGCCTGGCACGCTGTCCAACCTCAAAGGCTTTGCGAATATCGCAGTCAAGGGATGGCGTAGCCGTGAAATGGCCGCGCTGCTGCAGAGCGGGGCAGATGGCATTCGTGGTGCCAGAAACCAAGAGCAACGCGACCAGGTTATTCAGGAATCAGTATCTAAGCTGATCGAGGTGACAGCCGATAGCGGCGGGGTGGTGCCGGTACACCTTGGCGAACTGCTGGATAGCTACATGGATCTCCTCGGCAAGCGCATGAGCGGTGAAGCTGGCTCACAGAACCTGTACACCGGCATCGATGAACTGGACTCCATTACCGGCGGTTTTAACCCACAGGATCTAGTGGTGGTTGCTGGGCGACCTGGTACGGGCAAAACAGAATTCGCTCTCAAAGTGATCGAGGGATCCACCCGCAACGGTGCAGGCGCGCTAGTTTTCAGCATGGAAATGGCCGCCCTGCAGATGGTGGAACGCTCAGTCGCCGGAGCTGGCAACCTTTCCGTTTCAAAATTACGCAGCCCAAACGAGTTATGCGATGAAGATTGGGGCCGCATCCATAGCGCCTTAGAAACACTGAGCGGCCGGGATATCTGGATTGTTGACGCCACCGATTTAACCATCGATCAGATCCGCGCCGTGGCTGAAACCCATAAACGCCGGTACCCGCACCTTGGTGTTGTGATGGTGGATTACATGGGGCTTATCGCCAAGCCTAAGGCAGAGCGCAACGATTTAGCCATGGGCCATATTTCCCGCAGCCTAAAAACTATGGCCATGCGAATTAAAACGCCAGTGCTGGCACTCAATCAGTTATCGCGAAAAGTTGATGATCGCCCGATCACCGCCCGCCGCCCGGTAATGTCCGACCTTAGCGAATCCGGCCGCATTGAGCAGGACGCAGATCGGATCATCCTGCTGTACCGCGACGGTATTTATAACCCGACAGGCCCGGCGGCACGTTATGCCGAAATCATCCTCGGTAAAAACCGCTTTGGGCCAAACGGCCTCGTGTACCAGGAATTTAAGAACGGCCACTTCTTGCCAGTGGATCAAATCGTGGCCCAGGAAGCCTCACGCATGCACCAGGAGACGCAACAGCAACAACCCAAGCAAAGACCTTACTCAACCAAAAAGTTTTAACAGCGCCTGACCAGCGCGTAATAACCAAACCATAGGAAAGGCCAACATGCATACTGAAATTGTTTACGCTAATTCCCCATCGATGATCGATGACGGTTGTGATTACACCGCGTTGATAATCTGGAACATGAACGCCAACGCTCGCGCCCGTACCCGTTCGCCATTTGTCCCTGCGCCGGTACCGGTTCAAGTTATGCAACCGAAGTACGATCGCAAGGCGACCACCGGCAAGAAGGTGGTGAAGAAAAAAGCCCAAAAGGTGGATTTCCCCGTCTGCAAACTTACCGCTGTTATGCTCGGTAAACCGACCGCGCACCTCACACATTATCACTCCAACAGCCCGGCGTGGTAGCCGGATACCTGAATTCCCGCTGTCCGTAAGCGCCAATCGGCCAGCGTTGAACCGAGCCGGGAAACCGACACCTCGCAGGCGATAATGTTTGGAGTAACAACAATGACCTTTGCAGCCAACAAAGCAATGATCACCGCTGCGTTTGTTCAGCAGTTCCACGATTCTTTTGAAATCCTGTCACAGCAGAAGGACTCACGCCTGCAGGGTGCCGTACACGATCGCGGCATGATTACCGGCGCAGCCTTCACCATTAACGACATGGGCACTATCGAGATGAACCAGATCACCACGCGTTTCGGTGACACGGTTTGGGATGTGCCTGAGGCCGGTACCCGTAACGCGCTGATGGCGGATTACGGTGTATTCGTGCCTGTAGAAAAACGTGACTTGCGTAAGCTGATCGCCGATCCCCAGGGGCCGTACTTGCAACTGACCTTGGCCGCTGCCAACCGCAAAAAAGACGATGTGATTTACCGCGCACTGCTGGATACGGTTTTGCGTAAAACCGAAAACAATGGCGCATACACGCCAGTAGCTCTGCCCGCAGCACAGAAGATTGTGGCAGGCGGTACCGGTGTAACCAAGGCCAAGCTAATCGCAGCTAAAGCCATGTTCCGCCGTAACGAGTGTGATGAGCAGAATGGGGAAGAACTGTACATCACGTACAACGCCGACATGCTCACTTCTATCCTGAGCGATACCACGCTGACCAGCGCGGATTTCATGGCCGTGAAGATGCTGCAGGAAGGCGCGTTATCCGGTAACTGGCTGGGCTTCCGCTGGTTGGCATATGAGAAGCTCGACGCGGCGGAGGATGCTGGTGTAACCACCAAGACCGCCGTCGCCTGGGCTAAATCAGCCGTGCATTTTGGTACAGGTGCCGAGTACAACACCGACATTGGCCCACGTCGCGACAAGAACAACACGATCCAAATCTCCGTTGATGCCTCTTATGGTGCAGGCCGTGCCGCAGAGGAGAAGGTTGTATCCATCGGGTTCGTCGCTTAATGCCAGCGCCCTTGCCGGGGTAACACCCGGCTTTTTTTGAAAGGTACCGCTCATGGCTTCCAGTGTCACTATCTGCTCAAACGCGCTACTCGCTCTCGGTGCTCATCCGATTAACAGTTTCGATGAGGCTACCGAGCATGCGCGCCTTTGCTCGAATATCTATCCCACAGTGCGCAATAACCTGCTGCGTGCTCATCCGTGGAACTGTGCTGTTAAGCGCGTCATTCTCTCACCCAGCAGCACGCCGCCCGCCTTTGGTTTTGGGTTCCAGTTTCCGTTACCAGGTGACCTGATCCGCATTCTTTCCGTTGGGGAAGAGTTCGACGATATCCCGTACCGGATTGAAGGCAACAGACTGCTTTCCAATCTGAACGCTATACGGCTGCGCTACATCTGGCGAAATGAGGACGAATCAACGTGGGATTCTGCGCTGGTCAATCTGGCCGAAGCCACGATGACCGCAAAGCTGGCTTATGCGGTAACCAGCTCCGCGTCGTTACGTGACACGCTGACGCAAGAGGCCGCCTATCTGCTGCGCCAGGCTAAAGCGATCGATGGCCAAGAGGAGCCACCGGAAGAACTGGGCGGCTATCCAACCCTCGAATCGAGGTTTTAACCATGCGCGCCAATTTGATCAAAACCAACTTCACTGCCGGGGAAATTTCTCCGCGCCTGATGGGGCGTGTTGATATTACCCGGTACGCCAATGGTGCCAAGGTTATCGAAAACGCCGTGTGCGTGGTGCAGGGGGGCGTGATGCGTCGCCCTGGTACCCGCTTTGCGGCTGCTGCTAAATTCGGTGACCGTAAGGCCCGTTTAATCCCGTACGTGTTCAACCGTTCGCAGTCCTACATGCTGGAGTTTGGCGATCGGTACATGCGGGTTTACCAGGATGGCCAGCAGCTCGTTAACGGCGATGGCACGCCGTACGAAATCGCCAGCCCGTACAGCGTGGATCAACTGCCCGCAATTAACTACGTGCAAGGCGCTGATACCATGTTCCTGGTTAATCAGGATGTGAAGCCGCACCGGCTGCAACGTCGTGGCCAACTTGATTGGGTGCTGGAGCCTGCGCCGTTTATCGTGGAGCCGTTCGACGAGATCCGCGACACGCCAGATAAGTGGTGCAAGCCATCGGTAAAAGAGTTTGTAGGCTCGGAAATCACGTTAACCTTGAGCGATGCGGAGCCGCCAGAAGGTGATGATCTGCCACCGTTCACCGGTGATGGTTGGGTGCCTGAGGATGTGGGTTCTTACGTGCGCATCAACAGCGGCCTGGTGCTGATCAACAGCGTAACGAGCGCACAGGTTGCCGTGGGTACCATCCGTACTGATTTGAGCGCTACGCAGGCAGCATCACCGGGCGCATGGACACGCGAGGATACAGTGTGGTCGGATGAATTCGGCTATCCGGGGGCGGTAACTCTGTACCAGCAGCGCCTGGTGCTGGCCGGTTCCACAAAATACCCTCAGGCTATCTGGTTCAGCGAAACCGGCGTTTACCTTTCCTTTGAGCTGGGTACCGACGACGACGACGCGATCAGCTTCACGCTATCCTCCGACCAGCTCAACCCGATCGTTCACCTGGCGCAGATGAACACCCTAATCGCGCTGACGTTCGGCGGGGAGTTCACGATCACCGCAGGCAATGACGCGGCAATCACCCCGACCAATATCTCGGTTAAAAACCCAAGCCCGTACGGCTGCAACAATATCCGGCCGGTGCGTGTCGGTACCGAGATCATGTTTATCCAGCGTGCGGGTAAAAAGCTGTATGCCGTGGCGTATGACCCGGATAGCTTTGTCTCATACTCCGCCAATGACATGACCGTTTTGGCTGAACACATCACCGGTACCGGCGTACTCGATATGGCATACCAGCAGCAGCCGGACGCTTTCATATGGCTGGTGCGTAACGACGGCGTCTTAATCTCGCTGGCCATCGACCGTGCGCAAGATGTGATCGCCTGGTCACGGCAGACCACCGAGGGCGCTTTCGAATCCGTCGCCTCAATCCCTACAGAAAACAATGATGCGGTTTATGTGCTGGTGCGCCGTGAGGTGAACGGGCAGGCGGTGCGTTATGTCGAGGTACTCGATCCGGATTTGCGTACAGACTCGGCCACCACAGGTGAAGCAGAGGACGGCGCGCAGGTTTGGGACGGGCTAGACCACATGGAAGGGATGGAGATCGATATCGTTGCCGACGGTTCCGTGATGCCGCAACGCGTGGTTTCCAGCGGGCAGATCACACTGCCGCGCAAAGCCAAAAAAGTAGAGTTCGGCCTGCACTTTGAAACCACCATTCAAACGCTGACGCCGGAAGTGGCCACATCCGAAGGCACCACGCAGAACGCCAAGAAGCGCACCAGCGAAGTCACAATGCGTTTCCTCGATACCACCGGCGCTACCTGTAACGGGCAGGTGATCCCGTTCCGTACGTTCGGCCCGAAAATCCTCAACCAACCTGCGCCCCTTTTCACCGGCGATCACTTCTTCGGGAAACTGGGCTGGGAACGGGGAGAGGACTCCTTAATCATCCAGCAGCCGCAACCGCTGCCGTTCCATCTGCTGGCCATCATGATCACATTCACAGCTAACGCGGGGTAACTATGATTCGACACGCTACCGCCGGTGATATTCCGGCACTGATTGAACTGGGTACCCGCATGTACCTTGAATCCCGTTATGCGTCTGGCGCGTTCGATGCCGATAAATGCGCGGCGTTGGCCAAACAGCTGATCGATGCTGACGCAGGGATTGTGCTCGTTGCAGAACAGGGCGGCCAGGTTATTGGCTGGCTGGGTGGTGGCATTGGTGAACAGTGGTTTTCCCACAGCCTGATGGCCTTCGAGTACGGCTTATTCATTGCGCCGGAGCATCGCGGCGGCTCTGCAGGCCCGCGCATGGTGAAAGCGTTCTTGGCCTGGGCCAAAGATAACGGTGCGGCGCTGGTCAATATGGGCATTACCACCGGCGTACATGAAGCACGTACCGGCGAAATGTATGAGCGCCTTGGCCTGAGCCGAGTTGGTTCCCTGTATTCAGTAGAGGTTTGATATGTGTACAGGCGTAGAGATTGCCTTGGTTGCGTCCTCGGTACTGGCTGCCGGTGGCGCAGTAGCTCAGGGACAGCAGCAGAAGAAAATGGCGAACTACCAAGCAGCGCAGGCTAATGCCGATGCAGACGCAGCACGCGTAGCGGGCAGGGTAGAAGCGGCACGGATCCGGAAAGCTGGCGCGCAGCAGGCATCACAAGCTAACGCGGCGCTGGCCGCTTCTGGTGTGGAAACTGGAGAGGGTACCGCGCTGCGGATCACGTCCGATATCACCGGCGATGCGGAGCAGGACGCTTACACCACCACTATGAACGGAATAAATACCGGTGCTAGGTATAACGCGCAGGCTCAAGCTGATCGCCTTAGTGGGAAAAATGCAGCGACGGCGGGCTATATCAATGCTGGTAGTTCTTTGTTGCAAGCTGGTAGCACTATGTATTCCGGATGGAAAAAGCCCAACTCAACACCAGCGGCAAACACTGGCGGTGCATCATCCAATAACATGTTTAGCAATATGGGGATCAGGTAATGCGTATTCCAACGGGTAACTTCGGCAATGTAACACCTCAGCCACAGCCAACACGCGTTAACGTTGATGGTGTCGGTGCGCCAGCGCAGGCAGTGGCCAAATTATCTGATGATGTTCGACAGCAGGTAAACGCAGTGGTGCGCGGTCGGGCTGGTGATGAGCTTCTTGACTACCAGATAAAAATTAAAGATATCAACGAGGCTATTCGCACCGGCGTTGAGGATGGATCCTTACGTGCCGACCAGGTAGAAACGTTCTACCAAACAGCAGTAGGAAAACTGGATAAACCACAGTTCGCCGGATTAGATATCGCGGGTAGTGAAGTGGCCCAACGAGGGGTTACGCGTTATGAATCTGACGGCATGTCTATCGCCAGAAACTATGCGCATACTGCCCTTAAAATTGAAGCGCGCGACCAGGTTGACGGCCAACTCGACCAGTTGGGAAAGTTGACGAACTACCCCGACGCTGACATTGAGAAGATTAACGCTTCAATGGATGCGCTTAACGAACAAGGTCGTATTGCATACGGTGCGCAGTGGGGAAAGGTAAAACAAACTGCCATTGATAAGAATTGGTATAACCAAGCGCAACAGCGGTTAATGCAGGCACGTAATAACGGTGGGGCGCTTACAGCACTGAATAACGATCTCACTGCTGAAAACGGTTTTTATCTCGATAAGCTCGACCCGGAAAAGCGAAACGCGCTGCTCAACCAGTCGATGAACTATCAAATCACCATTGAGAACCGAGCACGCGCGGCAGAGGCTAAACGAGAATCGCAGGCAGCTAAGAGCCTTAATGAATTCTCGTTGCTTGTAGATAACAATTTCGAGCCATCCGAAGAGGCCGTTACCACATTACTATCAAGCACAAGAGGCACCAGCCTTGCGGGGGAAGCACAAAAGCTACTGAGCGATCAGATAGAGATACGCAAGGCAATCTCTGATGGCCCAGCAGCTGCGCAAGCGTTAATCCTCGACCAACGGAAAAAGCTCGAAGAATCCGGCGGCGACCTCAACCAATGGCGCTCATTGCAGCGGAGAACAACGGCAGTAGCAAAGGCTGAAAAGGAATGGGACGCTGCCCGAGGCCGCGTGATGGTTTCTAACGCATTGAATAACGGAGTGGCGTTAGATCCCGATAATAAAAATAATAAAGATGCGGCGGAAAATTACTGGAGAAGTGAATTTAAAGACTTCAATATCAATGACAATGAACAGGTTAATGCTGCAGCGTCCTTCGTCGTCAGAACGGGGATTATTCCACCAGAATTATCATCGGTACTTAATGCTGCCTCCGTATCAAAAGATCCAAAAATGGCAATCCCTGCGGCTGAGTTGGTAAGTCGGATTTATGATTCTAATCCCGCAGCTTTATCTAACATGCCAAAGGAAAAACAGTCCTTTTACCTTAATGCCAAACAGCTACGTGATGCTGGCGTTAATCCTGATATGGCCATGGAGCAATCGTACAATTTGGCATACAACCAGTCTGACGCGCTGAAATCGCAACTTGCATCAGAGCAGGTATCTTCATCGTATAAGAAAGATAGACTTGGTGCCGCCAGTGATTTTGTGAGTAAACGCTCCGAGTTTTTTCGAAGGGATCCTTCGGCAAAAGATACCACTCCCGAAGCGACTCGCTTCCTCAATGATTACCAATCTCTATACGACATTAATTTTCGTACCGCAGGTGGGAATGCGGATGTTGCCAAGAAAATGACCGAGCAGCAAATAGCTCGCACATGGTCGATCAGTGAGGTCAACGGTAGCGCGCAACTGATGAAATACGCGCCAGAGGCATTGTATCAAGGCGGCCCCAGTGGCTGGCAGTTGAAACAGTGGGAAGAAGAAAAGCAACGGCTAACTTACGGTGAAAAGACTGGACCAATTGAAACCAGCACTAATGCGCTCGGTGCTACATCCGGGCGGCCAGGAATCGCCACAACAACGACGCCTGAGCGGAAGGTTAAGGGCGATGTAATTCTTGTTCCTGACGTTAGCACGCCGCGTAATGGCGATTATGCCATCATGATCAGCGATAAAGATAAGGACGGTGTGCCAACGCTGCAACATTATTATGACACTGATGGGCGTCCTCTACGCTACAGGCCAGAGCTTGAGAGTTGGAAGCCATATCAAGAACTGCTTACCGACCAGAAAGAGAGCGTAGAACAAACAATGCAGAAGGCCCAGGAACGTCGAGGGTTCTATGACGCACACCGGGAGTTCGACGATCAGTATCAGGAAGGGCATGAAAAGCGCATTGAAAAACAAAAAACTCAACTTAAAAACTACTTCAGATGGGGTAACTAATAATGCCTGTTTATCCGACGCCTGATTCATACGCCAACAACTTCACAGCACCTCAAGCACCAGGCTGGGATACTCCAACAGCACCAGGCGTAAACCCAGCGCCAGCTGAAGAAGGGCCATCAGTATTTGGTGCAGCTTTCCGCCAATACAATCTCATGTCTGGGCTGTTTAACCCTGTGCCAGATTTCGAAGAACAGGAGGGGTATAACCCATTCTCCGACCCAACGGAGACTCGAGGCTATGAGCCGTGGGCTACCGCGTTCTCTGACTCTCGTTCTCCACAGCAAACGGCATCGATAAAGCAGCGTATTGATGGTGAGAATCAAGATCGACAATTTCTTGCGGAGTCCGGCGTGCCTGGCGTTCTGGCCAGTATTGCCGCTGGAGTTGTGGATCCGGTTACGATTGCCAGCTTGTTCGTACCTGGTGCCCAGGGTGGCCTTGCTGCTCGCGTTGCTTCAAATGCTGCCATTGCAGCCGGTGGCACAGCGATAAGTGAGCTGGCGCTGCATCAACAGCAATACACCCGAACAGCGGAGGAAAGCCTGTTTCACTCGGCAGCCGGCGCGGTATTGGGTGGCATGCTTGGTGCTGGTTCTCACCTGCTCAGCCCTGAGGTTCGAAACGCTGCGCAAACAGAGATTGCCGATTCGCTCAGGAACATCAACACCGGCGGTAGTGTGGGGGCGATGAACGTTCCGGCCACAACGCTTGCCCAGGAAACCATGCGGGGGCAAAAATTCGTCAACAAGGTAATGAACATGACGCCGCTTGGCCGCACAATGGATTCCCCCTCTGTAACCGTGCGCCGGACTGTCCAACAACTGGCAGAGAACAACCTCACCACTGCTAAGAACCTGGAGGGGATCGCAACTCCATCCGCCGCAGAAACACAGGTTCGTATGTGGGCGAGGGAGGAAGCAGCCTCCGCTATAACGGCTAATGATGGGTTTGCTAAATTCAGGACGCAGGGCGGTACTGGCAGCAAGCTGGATTTTGCAGAGGAAGTTGGCCGGGCAATGCGCCGCAATGATACCAGCCCCAATGCTGTTGTGCAGGAAACAGCAAAGGCTCTACGACCTATCCTTGATAACATCCGTACTGAAATGCAGTCTCTTGGCATGCTCGCTGATAACCTAAAGGTTACTGGTGCGCAAAGCTATTTCCCGCGTATGTATCGCCAGGGGGAAATATTGGCAAGGCGTGATGAGTTCCGAAATATTATCACTGGGTGGTGGTCTCGTAGCGGTAACAAGGTTCCGTTGGAAGATCTCGAAATAGCGGCTGATGAAGTGATCAATAAAATTGTCGGGGCAATGCGACCACAGGACTACGCTAACGCCTTTTCCGTGAAGCTACCAGGCGCAACAAAATCACGCTCTCTAAATGTTCCTGACGATCTGCTTGAACCATTCCTTGAATCAGACGTGCGTTTTGTAATGCAACGCCATATCCGCGATGCCGCGCCTAACATCGAGTTAACCCGTAACTTTGGTGATTCATCCATGGAGCGAGTGCTTAAAGATATTCGCGACGAGTACACAGAGATGATACGCAATAACCCGGCAGAGCAGGCAAAGCTGCATAAGAGAATGAATCGTGACGAAGCGGATATTATAGCGATGCGCGATCGCCTTCTTGGTACTTACAAAATGCCTGATGATCCGTCTGGTACGTTTGTGCGTGCAGGGAACATACTCCGAAATGTTAACTATCTCACGAAGCTTGGCGGCATGACGGTATCAGCGGTGCCAGATTTAGCCCGCGCCGTGATGGTTAACGGGTTCAGTCGGACTTTCAGTGCCTACGGCAAATGGTTGTCTCGCTCCCCAGCATGGAAGGCCAGCCGTGAAGAGATGCGAAAGATGGGTACAGCATTAGATATTGTTCTGTCAGACCGCAGCCGGGCGATCGCTGATATAGCTGATGGTTTTTCGCAACGCACTATGCTGGAATCTGGGCTTGATTATGCGACAGGCAAGTTTGGCAATCTCACACTAATGAACCAATGGAACTCCTTCCATAAGTCGCTGAACGGGATGAATACAGCAGATATTATCCTTGGTTCCGCAAAATCCAATCCGCGCCTAGCGAAGCTTGGCATTGATGACAGCATGGCTGCCCGTATCCAACAGCAATTTACGACACATGGCAAAACGGTGGACGGCTTGCGAATCGGCAATAGCAGCGCATGGGATGATCCTGTAGTGCGCAGCGCTTTCGAGTCTGCAGTGGTAAAGGATGTGAATAATACTATTGTAACGCCGGGTATTGGTGATACTCCATTGTGGTCAAGTTCTCAAATGGGCAAATTGGTTTTTCAATTTAAGAGCTTCATTTTCGGGTCATACAATCGTGCCACTGTTGGTGGGATCCAGGCAGGGGATGCGCAATTTTACTATGGTCTAGGGCTTCAACTCATGTTGGGAGCCATGACCTATGCGATCAAGAACACACTAGCAGGTCGAGAAGTTGATTATGCACCGGAGAAATTAGTGCTTGAGGGTATAGATCGCTCTGGTGCCCTAGGACCGCTAATGGAGTTTAATAACACCTTGGAAAAGGTCAGCGCCGGAACCCTTGGCCTTGGTCCAACCTTAGGCACCGGCACACAGTCGCGCTACGCTAGCCGCAACGCGATCGGTTCTATCCTCGGCCCGTCGTTTGACTCGATGGGAAAACTGTCTGATATAGCCACCGGGGTACTTAGTGGTGACTTTGATGACAAAGCTGTAAACTCAACGCGACAGCTTATCCCGGGGCAGAACCTGTTTTGGATTGCTCCAATACTGAATAAAGTTGAGGATCATATGAAGTAGATATAACACTACTTATCACAAGATGAAGGGCCAACCCCAATTCCAAATAAAAAGGTTTGCCCTGTTCTATCGTAATATGTGATTCCAATTACCTTATTTTCTCTTCTTGCCATGATAAAACCTGCATCTGGTGTGTTCGGTAACACTGGTTCAAGTTCGCTATATTTACAATATGCTTTATTTAATTTTTCATTTGTCAATTCAATGACTTCTAATACATTTTTAAGTGAATAGAAGTCATCATAAGAAAGCTTCATGCTTTTTGCACTTATCTCTATTTTTTTCTTATCCTCGTAACCATAAAATAAACGATAGTCTAATTTTGTACCCCCTGAATTTTGAGCTATAGGTACCAAGTATTCATTAAAAAAAGAAGCCATATCTCCTGAAAGTACTAACGCGTCATTTTCATTAAGCTTGTCTTTTATAATCCCAATTAATGGGTGGCTTGCAAAACCTACGCATAAAAAAGTTATGGCTATGGTACAGCTTTTTTTGTTTATCTTCATTATCCTAACCCCAGACTCATAAGTACAAGTGGCAAATAAGGTACCCTTAAGCGTAAAAACGAGCAACCCAAACTATACCCACAACGGGACTTCTCACGACAAGGAGATAAACACCATGGCAAAGAAACAGTACGGAATCATGCCGCCGTTCCCCAAAATGGTTGCCATGATGCGCAGCTCTGACAATCGGCACTTTGTCTACGGGATAGACTGGCTGACTAAGGCGATCACCATTTATCGCAACGGCGCTTACGAAATAGTGCCGATAGAAAGGGTGAGGTTTGTTGAACCAACAGAAGAAGAGATGGAGCTTTTGAGCCAATCCGATAGCAGATCGTGACGTGTCACACATAACTTGCCTCTCATATAACACTGCCGTATAAAGGATTGGCGTCACATTTTCAATGTGTTAACAGGGGGTTATATGGTTACTGCGCAGCGGATGTATTGTAGAGAATGTCGAGATAACTCAGGGCAAAGCAGGGCAAGAGCAAAAATAGGTGAAGACTATTATCGCCAAATCACAGTGTTAGAAAAGAAAGGTGATGGAAAATACCAGTGCAGATGTGAGGAGTGTGGCCGTGTATGGATATCAACCTCATCTGAGGCCGAAGAGATATTTAATAGTAGCAAGATAACCAGATAGTCAGGAAACCGACCACACACCCGCAGCACCATAGCCTCATGTTAACCATGGGGCTTTTTTATGCACAACGATTACAGAACTCGCCTTACCGTACTGAGCGACAAGTTAACCGATGTCATTCTTGATGAGGCCGATCCGGATAACTGGCCAGGCGCAGGCAAGGAACCCACAAAGCACACCAAGCAGGAACGAGGCGATCGCTACTGGTGCAAGAAGAATGCGGCCGCATCACTTACGCTACTGGTGAAGGTGCATTCTCTTATCGGCATGCATACGCGCGGCGGGGTACCGAAAGACGGTGACGAGCCGGACGATGAAGCGTTCAAGCTGGGCCAGCAAGTTGCAAGCGCTGAAAAAGCCGCAATGGCTGTATTGGAGCGCATACAGAATAAGAAGAAATGATCTCGTTCGTTGCGTTCTTCATCATGTGGGCCGAGCGGATGAAGTGGGATGTGCCTGACTGCCACTATCGCGCCTGTCACTGGCTGGAGCATCGCGGGGATCTTGCGGTGCTTCGGTGTTTCCGTGGTTTCGGTAAATCAACCATTCTGGCCGTGTACAACGCTTGGCGGTATTACCGTGATCGGCAGTACCGCATTCTGCACCAATCAGAGGCAGACGGCACCGCGTACAAGACCAGCCGCGACACACAGAACGTTCTCCGAAATCATCCCTTAACGCGCGGCATGCTGCCTGATGGTCAAGGAACCGTAGAGCAGTGGTGGGTAAACGGCGCACTCGATATGCGTAACGGCAGCATGTACGCCAAAGGCATTTTATCGAACGTCACCTCGGCCCGCGCCGACGAATGCCAAAACGATGATGTGGAAGTACCGCGCAACATCCAAACCCCAGAGGCCCGCGAAAAACTCCGGTACCGCCTAGGGGAGCAAACGCACATCTTGGTACCTGGTGGCCGCAAACTCTACATCGGTACCCCGCACACGCACGACAGCCTATACGACGAGGTGGAAGCGATGGGTGCTGACTGTCTAACGATCAAGCTGTTCAATAAAGAACACCGCATCGAAGAAAAGGACGCCAACCAAACTCATTATGCGCTGCCGTTCGTACCTGAGTACATTTTCGTTGGCATCCACATCGGCGCACGCCTGCTGGTGGAGGGTACCGATTACCGGCTAACGGCTGACGGTATCGAGTTCGCCAGCCCTCCGGATGAAACGGTCGATTGTTACGCTGATTGCGAATGGCCAGAACGTTTTACGCCTGAAGAAATGACCAAGCGCCGCAAGGAAACGCGCACCCTTAACGAATGGGATAGCCAGTACCAGCTTCACAGTAAACCTGTCAGTGAGTCGCGCCTTAACCCTGAGCGGATGCGCGAATACAACATGCAGCCAGAAATACGCTACGCAAACGGCGGCTGCTCCATGTGGCTGGGCAATATCCAGATCGTCGGTGCAGTGGCTTATTGGGACGTTGCACTGGGCAAGATAAAGTCAGATGCCAGCGCATTATCGATAGTGTTTACGGACTCGCGCGGGCATTTGTACTGGCATAAATGCGTGGGGTTAACGGGGGAGCTGGCTGACTTTGACGAGCGGGACAGAATTAACGGCGGCCAGGTGGTACAGATCAGGGAGCTGGTAACCAAGTTCCAGATCCCTCGCGTTATTGTCGAGGTTAACGGCCCGGGTGGTTTCGCCCCTAAACTTTTGCGCCAGGCGCTTAAGGGTACCGGCTGCGGCGTGACTGAGGAGTTCTCCGTCGTCAATAAGCAGAAGCGCATTCTTGATGCCTTTGAAGCGCCGTTATCCTCACGATTCCTATGGGCGCACACGGAGGTACTCGACGGGCCAGCCTATGACCAGATGCAAGATTTTAACCCAATACTTACCGACCAGGACGACGACTATATCGACTCAGGGGCCGGGGCAATCAGTCAAACACCAGTACGGATCGGTAAATTGGTCGGGAAACCGACCGCGCAGGGGCGGGAAGATTGGCAACCATCAGACGGAGATCACGAGGTCACCGTGGATTATTGACCGAGGCCCGACATGGCGATCCCGAACCAGACCCCATATAACATTTTCACAGCGAACGGCATCAGCACCGTTTTCCCGTATGAGTTTTACCTGCTCAATGCGTTCGACCTCACTGTATCGATCAACGGCGCGGAACTGACCTCCGGTTTCACCATTTCAGGTATCGGCAACGTTGACGGGGGGGAAGTGACATTCCTCACGCCACCGGCTAACGGCTCGGTGATTTTACTCGAGCGAGTGGTGCCAACTTACCGCCTGACAGAATACCAGGACAATGGCGATCTGCTTGCCGAAACGGTCAACAAGGATTTCGATCGGTTGTGGATGGCCATACAGCAAGTATTCATCTATCTTGGCCTAGCGCTCACCCGCCCGCTGCTTGGTGGCCCGTTCAATGCTCATGGATACCGTATTGAAAATCTCGGTGATCCAATCAATCCGCAGGATGCTGTAACAAAGAAATGGTTTGGTGAACAAAACGCCTTTAGCTTGGCTCGCACAATTAGAGTTCCAGTGGGTGAGGTGCTTACACAATTACCGCAAGCGCATGTAAGACGAGGGAAACTGCAGGCTTACGATGTGGCAACCGGTGACAGTCTTCTGATTTACCCGGGCACTGTAGATCAGCAAACGGCACTAAATCTTCAAAGCTTTGACGGCTTGAAATATATTGGTGCTTGCCCGGATATAGCAACGCTCCGCCTCATAGTAGGAGTTGATAATCAGCGTATTTTCGTTACTGAATACTTACGCGACGGTGTGCATGGGGGCGGAACCTTCAAATGGTCACCAGACACAGTAACTACCGATGATGGCGGTTCTTTCATTCGTACAGATCCAAGCGGTGGCTGGCGTCGGTTTGGTAAAACAGATTTAAGCGTTTACGACTTCGGTGGTGTGAAAGATGGCGACTCTACTGTAGCTATTCAGAATTATGTCAACTGGGCCGTAGCTCAAAGAGGTTCGCAGAACATCGGTAATAAAAACACTCGGTTAGTGTCTGGCGTAAATGTTGATTTAAGTGGTTCATGGGGTATCACGCGAAAAATATCCGTACCAGCGTGTAATAGAGTTCGTTTCTCTAACGGCGTTATTTTTGCCATGCCGACCTTCGATTCCTCAACAAAAAGTATGTTTTCCTTTGCCGAACAAAATGATTTTCTCTCATACGAAGGTATCGTGTGGGATGGCGTTCATTTATCGGCAAACCATAACGCCCCGATATGTTTGGAGGTCAATAAGTATAATCGGTTCACGATAACTGGAGGCGCGTTATTTACTGGGTTTTCTGCTAGCGGCCTCGTTCTTGGTGATGCGCAGAATGGGGTGCTGCATGAGGGGCATGAGTGTATTACTGAATCTATGTACTTTGCAGAGTACGACTATGATGATACGCGGCGTGGAAGTGAATCTGGAATAGCAATTGAGGTCTATACTAACGACAATCAGTTGGGAGGCTTCACTATTTCATCAGCGAAGCAAGCCGTCTTGTGTCCTGTTCCAGGAAACGTTTTTCATAACTTCCATGTTTGGGGCGTAACAGACAAGGACTGGGCAATAGAGATTGTCGGCGGTTCCACCACAGGTACCAAACTGACTAACTTCAAACTGGGTGCATCAAGGATTGTGATTCTATCCCCAGCAGGGATTAATATTAGCGACTGGAACGGGGAGCATGTAACTACTGATTTTACTAACCGCTTTGAATATATATGGCTAAAGCCAGGGGCAACCAACCAAAACATCCGAGCTGTAAGCGTAGTAAATGGCAAGGTTCAGGTGGCGCAGCCGTCTGGCGGTGGCGTGGCCACTTATGAAACATGGACTGTCACCGCTAAGCCTGTTCCAGCTGGAGGTTTTGAACGTGTAAGGACAATCAACTGTGGCAGTGGGTACACAACAGCCTCTGTTGTCGTCAATGATCCGGGCGGCGTGGGTTCTGGTGCTGCTTTTGAGGTTAGGATAATTAACGGTTTTATTTCCCGCGTACGTGTTATTGAAAGTGGATCTGGATATAGCACCGCAACAAAGATCACAATTTCTGGTGATGGTACTGGTGCAACAGTAGCGAGCACCATTACCCAAATTACAAAATCATTCGGTGACACAATTGATAATGTCCATGTGAATGGTAACGGGATTGTTGGTGGTGGTGTTGAGTCTCTTAATATATCACCTCTAACTCAAAAGGGTTTTTCATCTGGCTTCCTGAGTTCTGTAAGCAATTTTCCAATCAGCTTTGATAAGAAAATGTTAATACCAAACCGCGCACGTGTTATGTCATCTCAATTCATTGCTGATGCAGCCGCAAGCACAAAGTCACCGTATATCACACCGGTAATAGATTTTACAAATCGAGTGGTAAATGTAGGGACGTTTACTAATCAAAGCAATACAACATCGTCAACAACATCTGGCGTAATGATAGTAACGCTAGATTGTTCGTCATCATTAACAGGCTAATCACCCATTGGGGGTGGGTATGAAAATGGAAAAATTTACTACAAATTTATCTTATGGCGCTTCCGGTGGTAGCGCTGTCTTTGGTGTCGCACAGTTTCTTGATAGGTTTTCGCCTGAACAATGGGCGGCGATCGGCGTATTAGGAGGGTTGTTTTTTGCGTTCTTAACCTGGTCGATGAATCTGTATTTCAAGCTGCGTGAGGATCGGCGGAAAGAAAGGGAATGGAGGGAGGGGATCGGTGGGCAAACTGAGTAAGACAGTAATGGCACTGGTGATATCCGGTGCCAGCGCGGCAGTTATCCTGCCTCAATTCCTCAATGAGAAGGAGAGCAACCCAACGACAGCTTATAAAGATGCTGGCGGCATCTGGACGATTTGCCGTGGCTTAACCAGCATAGACGGCAAACCGGTGAATCCGGGGATGCAGCTATCAGCCTCACAGTGTGATTACCTCAATAAGCGAGAGGAAACCAAGGCGCTGAACTGGGTACGGCGAAACGTTACGGTACCGCTTAGCGAGCCTCAGAAAGTAGCTGTGGCGTCATTCTGCTATTGGAATATCGGCCCGGGTAAATGCCAGGGTTCAACGTTCTGGCGCAAGCTGAACGGTGGTGATCGTAAAGGGGCGTGTGCTGAGTTCAATCGCTGGGTTTTTGATGGTGGCAAAGATTGCCGATTGACGAAAGGCCAGGCTAACGGTTGCTATGGCCAAGTAGAGCGCCGGGCGCAGGAGGAAGAACTATGCCTGTTAAACTGAAACCGGCGGCGATGGCTGCCAGTGCAGTGGTGATCTTGCTGGCGCTGACGTCCATCGTTGGCGCTGGCGTATTGCTAGCCAGCCGTCACTATCAGCCCACAATCGATAACCTGAACCGAACGCTGACAGAGTGCCAAGGCAGCAATCGGCAGCAAGCCGCATCTATCTCCAGCCAGAACGCCGGGATCAATGCGTTGCAAACGCTTGAGGCATTACGCAAGGCAACAGCAGCAGAAGCCCAACAGAAAGCGCAGGCGGCCGCACAGGATGATTATGGTAAAGCTAATGAGGTGCTGACCGAACGCAGCGACGGGGACGTATGCGCTGCTGCCTCATCTGCATTTGATGATGAGTTACGCAAGGAGCGCGTCAAATGAAAAAGCTGATCGTGATTTTTGCGTTGGCCATAGCTGGTTGTGGCAATGTGCCGGTACCGCCGCCCGCATATGTTGAAGTTAAAGTGCCAGTGCCGGTGCCATGTAAAACCGCCGATGTTGCCGTACCTGCGTTCGCGGTTGATCGGCTGCCAATCGGCGCGGCTATCGATGTTCAAATGCGTGCTCTACGTGCAGAACGTCACCAGCGGATAGGTTATGAGCGCGAGCTGCTGGCGGCCAATGCTGCTTGTAACTAATTACCGTTTCTGTGGTGGTTCCTCGTAGCCGTAGTCTCTTACGGCTTCGAACACTTCTTCAAAGGTGGCGAACGGTTCCAGGAATGCCCGACGCCATTCCCGGTTGTAATGAACATCGAGCCAATACTGACCCTCCTCATCGAGCCACACGCAGAACGATTGACTTGAGTCAATATCGGGATCCGGGTAGGTCTCGTTCTCGTTCATGAAGAAAATGGCCTGTCCCATAATGGTTAACTTACGCATGCGCGGATCCTGGTCGATTTGCATCAGCAAATGGTAGGCAGTAGATTGCGGTATGGGTATTTATTTCGATGCAGGTATAAAAATGAGGTCACTATTGCCCGTAACTAACTGATTACACTGAGCGGGAATGTTGTGATTTGTTGTTTAATGTTGTGTGTTTTATGAGCTGCCATTTTATTATTGCATTGATTTTAAAGTGTTTATATTGATTGTCGCCAGCTATCACACTGATAGATGGCGATCGCTCCGCGCGGCGAGTATGTTTAGCGAATAAAGATATTCCCTCGAAGAACCCACTTTTAGCCAGCCACCTCCGTGCTGGCTTTTTTTTGCTTAAAATACCTGTTTAAACGGTTTCACCGTGACTTCGCCGTATACGCCAGCGTCCACGTACGGGTCTTGTGCTGCCCAGGATTTTGCCACCTCCAGCGAAGGGAACTCGGCGATCACGGTAGAACCGGTAAATCCAGCCTGGCCTGGATCGTTGCTATCGATAGCCGGGTTAGGGCCAGCGACCACCAAGCGGCCTTCATCACGCAGCGCCTGCAGGCGAGCCAGATGGGCGGGGCGAACGGCCATGCGCTGTTCCAGCGTGCCAGGTACGTCTTGTGCGTAGATCAGATAAAGCATATTTCACCTTTAAAATCATTGCCATACAACGGTAATCACAAAGTAGCGCAAAACCTGTGACAAGGGAATGCCAATCCAGATAAAAATTCATTACCGTGCTGAGGATAGCTGCGTGAGCTGCGATTGACGAGTGAGGGAACACATTGGTTAACAATCCGTATGCAAAGCTCAATAAAAGGCTAATTAAAAGTTAATATCCCTATGAGTTTGCTGGTTTTAGCGCCTAATGATGCCGATTAAAGCGATAGTTTGTCTTTCGTTATTGAATATGATTGCTATTTGCATTTAAACTTGGCGCACCAGAGGAAACAGAATCATTATGCCGCTAAACAAAATGTTCCTTATTCGCCGAATTTCCGTGCCAATTGTCCTCTCCGTTGGTTTGCACAGTGCCCTGGTGGCCGCCTTGCTCTACGCTTCCGTCAACGAAGTGTTGGAGCTGCCTAAGCAGGAAGATGCCCCTATCAGCGTCATGATGGTGAATATGACCGCGTTGGCAGAACCGCCACCGCCGGCTGCGGCGGAACCGGAGCCACAGGTAGAACCTGAGCCTGAGCCAGAACCGATCCCGGAGCCCGAGCCGCCACCGCCGGTACCGGTAGCCATTCCTAAACCGGAGCCGGAGAAACCCAAGCCGAAGCCAAAACCGAAGCCGAAGGTAGAGAAGCCGGTCAAGCGTGAAGTGAAGAAGACCGAACCGCGTGAACCTTCGCCGTTCGACAATCAATCCGAAGCCAAACCGATCGACAAGGCACCGGTTAAACAGGCACCATCAGCACCCGCGCCGGGAACTTCCCGTGAGTTGGGGCCAAAAGCCTTGAGCATCGGCAAGCCGATGTATCCACCGCGCGCCCGGGCATTGCAGATTGAAGGCAATGTCAAAGTTCAGTTCGATGTCGATAGCGATGGGCGGGTTACAAACGTGCGTATTCTGTCTGCGGAACCACGTAATATGTTCGAGCGTGAAGTGAAGCAGGCAATGCGTAAATGGCGCTATGAAGCCAAAGCCGCGCAAAACCTGACGAAGACCATCGTCTTCAAAATGGAAGGCTCGACGGTTGAGTAAGCAATAAAAAAGGTCGCATTTGCGACCTTTTTGCTATCTGGCGTAGGCTTACTCGCCAACGCGGAAGTTCATCTTGCCGTCTGGCAGGGCGCGAGGGCTGCCGCCATCATCTACCGCTACATAGGTAAAGACCGCTTCCGTGGCACGGTAGCGCTGGCCAATCGGGGCAGAAGACACCTTCTTGACCCAAACTTCCACATTGATGGTAATCGAGCTGCGGCCACTGCGGATACAGTTGGCATAGCAGCACACCACGTCACCCACGGCCACCGGCTTGAGAAAGGTCATGCCGTCTACCCGCACGGTCACCACGCGCCCTTCGGCTATCTCTTTGGCCAGGATCGCGCCGCCGATGTCCATTTGCGACATCAGCCAGCCGCCAAAGATATCGCCGTTGGCATTGGTATCTGCTGGCATGGCCAGCGTGCGCAGCACCAGCTCACCGCTAGGCAAAGGTCGTTGCTCGGTCATTATTTCTTCTGCTCTTCTGGCATATGACGGTAAATATAGATACCGCTCAACAGGGTGAAGACCAGCGTCAGCACGGTCAGGCCAAATACCTTGAAGTTAACCCAAACGTCCTGCGGCATCCAGAATGCCACATAGATATTGGCCAAGCCGCAGGCCAGGAAGAACAGGGCCCAGGCAATGTTAAGGTGGTTCCAGACGCTGTCCGGCAGGGTCAGCTCTTTACCCAGCATGCGTTGGATCAGCGGCTTTTTCAGTATCAGTTGGCTGATCAGCAACGCCAGAGCGAACAGGGTGTAGATGGCCGTGACCTTCCATTTGATAAACAGGTCGTTGTGGAACACCAGGGTCAAGGTACCGAATACGGCGACCATGGCAAAGGTGATCAGCGTCATCTTCTCTACCTTGCGATATTTCAGCCAGGTAAAGACCAGTGCCAGGGCGGTAGCGACGATCAAGGCACCTGAGGCGACGTAGATATCGTAAAGCTTATAAAAGGCAAAAAAGACAATCAGGGGTAGAAAATCAAGAAACTGCTTCATAAATCAATCCATCATAGGTTCATCGGGCGACTATACCGGATTTGGCGCGTTCTGTGTATCGCACTAAAGGGCAGATTATCGGTGTTCGTCCGGTAGATTGCTGCTGTAAACACCAGAATTTGCATAAACTTACGATTGTTACTGTCGGTTATTTGCAAGCGCTGGGTGTACCACGCATATTAAGCATAATAATAGCCGCATAATTTACCATGGAAAATAGCTATGCAGTGGAAGTCTCTGCGGGCGTGGACGCCCGGTTTGACGCATTTGTTAGGATATGAACGCAGTTGGTTGAAGCCGGATATTCGTGCGGGGTTATCGGTCGCAGCGGTAGCTTTGCCGGTGGCGATCGCCTATGCCGAATTGGCCGGTGTCAGCCCGGTGGTCGGGCTTTACTCCTGTATTTTACCGATGATCGCCTATGCCATTTTTGGCTCGTCGCGGCAGCTGATTGTTGGGCCGGATGCGGCCACCTGTGCGGTGATCGCTGCTGTGGTGACTCCGCTGGCCGCAGGAAGTATGGAGCTGCACTGGCAGCTCACCATCATGATGACCGCCATGACGGGAGCTTGGTGTTTGCTGGCCAGCCGCTTCCGGCTCGGGGCCTTGGCAGACCTGCTTTCGCGCCCAATCCTCAGCGGATTGCTGAATGGCGTGGCGGTGACCATCATCGTCGATCAGATTGGTAAAGTGCTGGGGTTCGGTACGCCACCGGCGCAACTGATTGAACGTATTTATGCCTTGCCCGGTAACATTCTGCATAGCGATTGGCCGACGATGGGCATTTCATTGCTTACGCTGACAATGCTGGTGGGGGTTAAAAAATTGCGGCCTAACTGGCCTGCGCCGTTGTTTGCCATCGTGCTGGTCGCCTTCATCACCTGGGCGGCTAATTTGCAGCAGCACGGTATTATTACCGTAGGGGGCTTTAGCGGCATGCTGCCTATCGTTCAGTGGCCGGATTTTCAGCCGGGCTTACTGCGTGACATGGTGATACCGGCGCTCAACCTGGCGGTGGTCAGCTTTGTCAGCATGATGCTTACGGCGCGCAGCTTCGCGGCGAAAAATGGCTACGAAGTTAATGCCGATGCGGAGTTCCGTGCGCTTGGGCTGGTAAACATTGTTTCCGCTCTGTCGCAAGGGTTTGCCATCAGCGGAGCCGATTCGCGTACGGCGGTAAACGATGCCAATGGCGGCAAAAGCCAGCTGGTATCAATTATTGCCGCCATTGTCATTGGCATTGTGCTGCTGTTCCTGACTTCGCCGCTGCAATTTATTCCGGTGGCTGGATTAGGCGTGGTGCTGATGTACGCCGCCTGGTCATTGATCGACATTCGCGGCATCTGGATCCTGCGCAAGCGCAACGCCCAGGCGTTCAGGCTGGCGGCCTTCACCTTCGTCAGCGTGCTGCTGGTGGGGGTGATCAGCGGTATTGGCTTGGCGGTATTGCTTGGCTTGATGCAGTTTCTCCGCACCGTGTTCCGCCCCACGGAGCAACTGTTGGGGGTCAATGAGGAAGGCATGATCCACTCAATGGGCAACAACAACGGGGTGAAGGCGGTGCAGGGCGTGATGATGTACCGCTTTAACTCCCCGTTGACCTATTTTAACGTGGCCTACTTCAAACGGCGCATCCTCAATCTGGTCGACAGCACGCCGTTCCAACCACGTTGGGTGGTGGTGGATGCGGTAGCCAGTTTTACCCATGCGGATATCAGCGTGCTGGCGGCCATTGATGAGCTAAAACGTGATTTGTTACAGCGTAACGTAAAGCTGGTGCTGGCCGGACGGCGCACCGAGTTAACACGCTGGTTCCGTATCAATCAGGTGGGGCGCGATAAGGATCTGATCCTGGTGCCCGACCTTTATCTGGCACTCAAGCTGATACAGAGTAAGGAACAGGCCGAACCGGGCACGGCACAGTAAATAAAAAGGGCACGCTTTTAGCGTGCCCTTAAACGTCAACCGACCCTGTTTATCTTTTATCTAAGGACACGCCAGAAGCGGGCGTGTTGTCGCGCAGTAACATATATAGACGGAACAGATAAATCAGCAGCAGGGCAGAAACCAGGTTGCTCAATGCGGTCAGCACCACGCTGGCAACGTGTGGCGTCAACACCGACAAGTGGCTGACCATAAACAGCACCAGCAGTTTGGCCGCCAACCACAGCATCATCGCCGGTACGATCACCCGCGCGTTAGCAAAGGCCAGCTTGCAGCTCAGCTTCAGTGAGGCAAACATGCCTTTCCCATCGGCCACGGAAATCACCGGGGCCAACGAGAACGAGATCGCCATGATCACACCGGGCACGACGAACAGCGTCAGGCCAAGCTGGGTCAGCAAGGTGCAGACAAACAGCAGCAACAGTAAACGCGGCAATAGCGGGGCAGATATCCCGATAGCCCGCAGCGCACTGGTACGCTGGCCTTCAGAAACCAGGCGGATCAGCGTCAACATGCCCCCCACCAGCAGCACGTTACCCACTAAAGCGGAAATCGTGGCGGCGGCGGACACTTTCAACAGCACCATCTGCTGTTCAGGCGTCATTTGCTGAATGATTTCCTGGATCCCCATGCCGGCACCGGCGTTGGAGGCCAAATCACTTTCCGTCGCGGTCAGGATCTTCAACTGCTCGATATCGGGGCTAAACGCCTGATTAAGCAGCACAGAAATGAATGCGGTCAGCAATGCCAACAGCACAATGCTGGCAACCTGATTACGGAAAAAGTTAAAACTGTCACGGTACAACGTGTTGGCCGTAATTGGCATGCTTGGCATGCAGACTCCTTGGCGTCGGGAACATAGTTAAATCAGTGGGCGATTGTACCTTGTTCCGCTCCGCTGTGGCACCCCGCGAATGGCACTGTGCTGATTTCTTGGGCGATTATGGTCTCTGACAATGATAATGGCAGGGGAACCGGCAAGGGCGGCAGGCCGTAGCGCTCACGGGCCCGATCGCAGGCTTCATTGCGCAGGCCGTTTTCCCCGGATTGATCGAATTCGCGGCAGGGGCTAGGGCGATTGGGGTAGATCGAACAGGATACCGCCTGACCAATTTCACCCACCAGCGAAGTGCAGTGTGGGGACTTGCTGTTGGTTCCCTGCATACAGCGCAGAAAGGGGCTCAAGGGTTCAGTTAAGGATATAGGTACCACGCCGCCGCCATCTTCCGCTTCGGCCCAATAGAATGATACTCGGAAATAACCGCAGCAGGCGCCGCAGCTGGTGCAGGGATTTTGAATTTCGCTCATCTTGATTGCCACCGACTCCTTACCGGCCCAACCAAAACCAACAGGAATGATGAAATTACGCAGCGGCATTTTTTTTAGCAACTTTTTTTGGTAACAGAAATGTAAACATGCATAAAATTTGCAACAAATGGCGTTTATTGATTCAGATCAATTATCGATTTATTAACACCTTAGGTGGCTTTGTTTTTGGTGGGAATTTAAATTTTTACACTTAAGATGTGATCTCGATGGGATCATAAATACCTGTTAATAGGTATATTCATCGGGACTGTAAACCACACAAATGGAATGGATAATGAAAAAGACAACTCTGGTGGTGTTAGGGGCTCTGATGGCTCCTATGGTAGCAAGCGCGCATCAAGCGGGTGATTTCCTGTTCCGTGCAGGGACTGCAACAGTTCGTCCTAATGCAGGTTCGGACAACGTTTTAGGGCTGGGGACGCTCGATGCTAAAAACAACACTCAGCTCGGCCTGACGTTCGGTTATATGGTGACGGACAATATCGGGGTTGAACTGCTGGCTGCGACCCCATTCCGCCATAAAGTTACCTTGGCGGGCCAGGATATTGCAACAGTGCACCAACTGCCACCAACGCTGATGGCACAGTACTACTTTGGTGACAAGCAGGACAAACTACGCCCTTATCTGGGTGTTGGCGTAAACTACACCACGTTCTTTGATGAGAAGTTCAACGACTACGGTAAAAGCGCGGGTTTAAGCAACCTGGATCTGAAAGATTCTTGGGGTGTTGCTGCCCAGGCGGGGATGGATTACAACCTGGATGAGCACTGGATGCTGAACATGTCGGTCTGGTGGATGAATATCGAAACCAAGACCCGATTTGATGTTGCTGGTGGCCCAAGTCAGAGTATTGATACACGGCTGGACCCATTTGTGTTTATGTTTGGTGCGGGTTACCGCTTCTAAGCTACGCTGCAATAAGGAGGCGCTGTTCGGCGCCTCCCTCTTTAGTTATTTAATGCGCATATCATTTTCGACCGATTTAACACCCGCTACGCCGCGAGTCACCTGAACGGCGCGATTGGCATCGGCGCTAGAGCTGACGAAACCGCTTAACTGAACCTTGCCTTTAAAGGTCTCGACGCTGATTTCGGTAGATTTGATGGTTTTATCCGCCAGCAGAGCTGACTTCACCTTGGTAGTGACGACCGTATCGTCGATATAGCCGCCAGTCCCTTCAGATTTTGCCGTTGGAGCACAGGCAGAAACTGCCATAGCTAAAATAGCCGCCATGCACAGCGCCGAAAGGGTTTTAAATAGCTTCATAAGTGACTCTCCTTGCAAATGTTATTGTTGAAACTACAGGCTGATTTCAATCAGCTAACGGGAACCTATGCACTGAACCACCGAATAAATAGCGGTAAGTATGATTGTGGGGCAGGATGCGGGTTTGTTCAAACTGTTTGCAAAAAATATCTGTAGCAAGAATGAGGGTAAACAAAGTGTTATCACCGGATACCTTTGCAGTATCCGGTGATTGAGGGGAGAGATTAAACGCGGGTAGCGGCTTTCATTTCACGGACAAACTTGCCTAGCTTTTCCAACATTTCTGCTTGTTGAGCCAGATTCTGTTCGATGATTTTAACAATTGCCGAACCGGAGATTGCCCCGGCAGCCCCGGCTTGCAACGCATCCTTGACCTGTGATGGTTCAGAGATGCCAAAGCCTTGCAGCGGTGGTGCCGCATGATACTCGCGCAGCTTATTGACCAGGTGGTGCAGCGGTAACTGTGCCCGACTTTCCGTTCCGGTTACTCCGGCGCGTGACAGCAGGTAAGTGTAACCCCGGCCGTGGGACGAGATTTCACGCAGTAAATCTTCATCCGCATTTGGCGGACAAATATAGATTGGCGCAATACCGTGGCGAGTTGCCGCCGCGCGGAAAGGCGCGGACTCTTCGAAAGGTACGTCCGCGATCAACACGGAATCTACACCGGCCTGCGCACAGCGCTGATAAAATGCGTCAATACCGCCGTGGAACACCAGGTTGGCGTACATCAGCAGGCCAATCGGAATATCAGGGTGCTTCTGACGGATCGCCGCCAGCATTTCGAAACAGTGCGTTGGCGTAACCCCAGAAGCGAAAGCACGCAGAGCTGCACTTTGAATGGTTGGGCCATCGGCCAGTGGATCCGAGAAGGGGATCCCCAACTCCAAGGCATCTGCACCGTTCTCCACCAGCGTATCAATGATCTGTAACGATAGCGTCGGGTTTGGGTCGCCGAGGGTGACAAACGGCACAAAGGCGCCTTCTTTATTATTTTCCAACCGTTTGAACAGTTGCTGATAACGTTCCATCAGATTTCTCCCCGTGCTTTCAGAATGTCGTGAACGGTAAATATGTCTTTGTCGCCGCGGCCGGACAGGTTAACCACCAGGATCTGTTCTTTCTGCGGCTCTTCACGGATCATTTTCAACGCGTGTGCGAGGGCATGGGAAGACTCCAACGCCGGGATAATCCCTTCGTGGCGGGAAAGCTCCTTGAAAGCCTCCAGCGCTTCATCATCGGTGATCGACACGTATTCTGCACGGCCGATGCTGTTGAGATAGGCGTGCTGCGGGCCAACGGAAGGGAAGTCCAAACCGGCGGAAATCGAGTAAGACTCCTCGATCTGGCCTTCAGAGGTTTGCATCATCGGTGATTTCATACCGAAGTAGATCCCTACCTTGCCATGTTTCAGCGGCGCACCATGCTGGCCGGTTTCGATCCCCAGGCCAGCGGGTTCAACGCCGATCAGGCCAACGCTGGTATCATCGATAAAGTCGGCAAACATGCCGATGGCGTTGGAACCGCCGCCAACGCAGGCCAATACGGCATCCGGCAGACGGCCTTCACGCTCCAGCACCTGAGCTTTGGTTTCTTCGCCGATCATGCGTTGGAATTCACGCACGATGGTCGGGAACGGGTGCGGGCCTGCGGCAGTGCCCAGCATGTAGTGGGCCTTTTCGTAAGAGCCAGACCAGTCGCGCAGCGCTTCGTTACAGGCATCTTTCAGCGTGGAAGAGCCGCTGTGCACCGGGATCACTTCTGCTCCCATCAGGCGCATACGAAATACGTTAGGTGACTGGCGTTCGATGTCCTTGGCGCCCATGTAGATACGGCATTTCAGACCGAGCAGGGCGCAGGCCAGCGCAGAGGCCACACCGTGTTGGCCTGCGCCGGTTTCCGCGATGATCTCGGTTTTGCCCATGCGTTTGGCAAGCAGCGCCTGGCCCAATACCTGGTTGGTCTTATGGGCACCGCCGTGCAGCAGATCTTCACGCTTCAGGTAGAGCTTGGTTTTGCTACCGGCAGTCAGGTTTTTGCACAGCGTCAGTGCCGTCGGGCGACCCGCGTAGTTTTTCAGCAGATCGATAAACTCTGCCTGGAACTCTGGGTCACGCTGGGCGCTGACGAAGGCTTCTTCCAGTTGTTTCAGGGCTGGCATCAAAATTTGCGGCACGTACTGACCGCCAAATTCGCCGAAGTAAGGGTTAAGCAGCGTCATTATTTTTCCCGTTATTATCCGTTAAATGAGGTTCGCAATCAGTAGGCGCGCAGGGTTTGGAACACCGCCGCCAGACGCTCGGCATCTTTGATGCCGGGTTGGCTCTCTACGCCAGAGTTGAAATCGAGGCCCGCACAGCCCAGTTGGGCCGCATCTACGCAGTTGTCTGCACTCAGGCCGCCAGCCAGCATCACGTTGTCCAGCGTTTGGCCCTGCAACACTGACCAGTCAAAGCGAACTCCGGTACCGCCAGCGCCGTTATCCAGCAGGTAACGATCGACCTGTTGCAGATCGCGAGCGGGTAGGCTGTCTTTTACGCTCAAGGCTTTCCAGATCTGACAGGTGGCTGGCAGCTCGGCGCGCAGGGCGTTGATATAAGCCTGGTCTTCCGCGCCGTGCAGTTGCACCGCATGCAGACCAAGGAGCTCGGCAGTTTGCGCTACCGTAGCGATCGGCGCATCACAGAAAACACCCACATATTTCAACGGCGCTCCGGCGATCACTTCCCTGGCGTGGGTAATGTCCACGTTACGCGGGGAACGGCCAACGAAGATCAGACCGCCGTAGTTGGCACCTGCCTGATAAGCGGCTGCGGCATCTTGCGGCCGGGTCAGGCCGCAGACCTTGTTGTCGCCCAGGATCACGCGGCGTACCGCGCTGCGCAGGTTGGTTTCCGACATCAAGGCGCTGCCGATCAGAAAACCGTTGGCATAGCGGCTGAGTTCACGGATCTGGCGATAGTTATTGATGCCGGACTCGCTGATCACCGTCACGCCATGTGGCACTTTAGGAGCCAGGATACGGGTGCGATCCAGATCGATAGACAGATCGCGCAGATCGCGGTTGTTGATGCCAATCACTTTGGCTTCGAGTTGTACCGCGCGCTGTAATTCCTCTTCGCTGATCACCTCGGTCAGCACGCCCATATTCAGGCTGTGTGCCACCGCGGCAAGTTGGCGGTACTGTTCGTCATCGAGCACTGACAGCATCAACAGAATGGCGTCGGCCTGGTAGTGACGTGCCAGATAGATTTGGTAAGGGTCGATCATAAAGTCCTTACACAGTACCGGCTGGGTCACGGTTTTACTCACCAGCGGCAGAAAATCGAAGCTGCCCTGGAAGTATTGTTCATCGGTCAGCACCGAGATCGCCGAGGCGAAATCCTTATACACCGAGGCGATTTCCACCGGGTCAAAATTCTCGCGGATCAGCCCCTTGGAAGGAGAGGCTTTCTTGCATTCGAGAATAAATGCTGTTCTGGCGCCTTGTAGCGCATGATAAAAGCTACGCTCGCTTGGCACGATTTCGTTTTGAAAGCTGGCTAATGGCTGTTGTTGCTTACGTGCCGCGACCCACTGCGCCTTGTCACGAACAATCTTGTTGAGCACGGTTTCCTGCATCATTTATCCTCTTGCTGCCAAAGCAGTGACACGCTGGTAAGCCTGCCCACTGTGGATCATTTCCAATGCCTGCTGCGCGTTCTGGCGCAGGTCTTCCTGTCCGAATAGTTTCAGCAACAGTGCGACGTTGGCGGCGACCGCCGCGGCGTGCGCTGGCTCGCCTTTACCTTGTAACAACCTTGCCAGAATGTCACGATTTTCTTCCGGCGACCCGCCCAGCAGAGAGCCCAGCGGGTAGCTGTCCAACCCAAAAGATTTAGGCGTCAGCTGATAACTTTCAATTTCGCCGTCATTCAGCTCGGCTACGTGAGTGGTGGTGTGGATCGCTACTTCATCCATGCCGCCACCGTGCACGACGGCGGCGCGCTGATAACCCAATACGCGCAGGGTTTGGGCGATTGGCAACACCAGCTCCGGGCTATAGACCCCAATCAACGCCAACGGTGGGCGAGCCGGGTTAATCAACGGCCCGAGTACGTTGAACACCGTGCGGGTCTTCAACTGTTGGCGTACCGGCATCGCATGGCGAAAACCGGTGTGATACTGCGGTGCAAACAGGAAACACACGCCCAGTTCATCCAATGCCTTGCGAGATTCTTCCGCAGGCAGATCCAGGCGGATCCCGAAGGCGGCCAACAGATCGGATGAACCGGAACGGCTGGAGACGCTGCGGTTGCCGTGCTTAGCCACCTTGACCCCACAGGCCGCGGCGACAAAGGCGCTGGCCGTGGAGATATTGATGCTGTTGGTGCCGTCACCGCCGGTGCCGACGATATCCGCGAAGGCATAGTCCGGGCGTGGGAACGGTAAAGCATCGGCCAAGAGCGCCTTGGCTGCTCCGGCGATTTCTTCCGGGTGCTCACCGCGGATCTTCATGCTGATCAAGGCCGCCGCCAGTTGGCTAGGTTCCAGCTCACCGCGCACGATAGCGCTGAATAACTGCTGGCTTTCTTCCTGGCTCATCGACTCCGAGCGATACAGTTTTTCAAGAATAGGTTGCATAGTCGGTTCCCCTTGATTATTTCGCCAGCGCCCAGGCCAACGTCTGCTCAAGCAAACGCGCGCCTTGGGTGGTCAGAATGGATTCTGGATGGAATTGGAAACCACATACGCGGTGTTCATCGTGACGCACTGCCATCACCATGTCGCCGAAGCGAGCATTGACGGTCAGTCCTTCAGGGATATTGCTGCCGACCAGCGAGTGATAGCGGGCGACCGGCAGCGGGTTGGCCATACCGGCAAACATCCCCTGGTTATCGTGAGTAATGGAAGACGCCTTGCCGTGCAAGATCTCACCGGCCTGGCCAACGTGGCCGCCATAGGCTTCCACAATCGCCTGATGGCCGAGACAGATACCGATGATTGGCATCTGGCCGCGCAGGCGTTGCAACAGCTCGGGCATACAGCCGGCGTCGGCTGGAGTACCTGGGCCTGGGGACAGCATTAAAATAGGCTGCTCCATCTGTTGCAGGCGCGCGATGATGATCTCGGCGGCAATCTGGTTACGGTAAATTACGACCTGATGGCCGCTGGCACGCAGTTGATCGACCAGGTTGTAAGTAAAGGAGTCGACGTTGTCGAGCAGTAAGATATCGGCCATTAGAAAATCTCCTTGGCCTGGTGCGCGCTGGCGATGGCACGCAGCACGGCACGTGCCTTGTTACGGGTTTCATCGGCTTCTGCCTGCGGAACGGAGTCCAGCACCACACCGGCACCGGCCTGCACGGTGGCAACACCGTCCTCAACATACGCGGAACGAATGACAATACAGGTATCGAGATCGCCGTGAGCGGTAAAGTAACCCACTGCGCCGCCGTAGCTGCCACGACGGGTGCCTTCAGAGGCGGCAATCAGTTGCATGGCGCGTACTTTAGGTGCACCGCTCAACGTGCCCATATTCATACAGGCCTGATAGGCATGCAGCACGTCGAGATCGCTACGCAGCTTGCCGACCACGCGGGAAACCAGGTGCATCACGAATGAGTAACGGTCTACCTTGGTCAGGTCGGCCACGTAGCGGCTGCCAGCTTCACAGATGCGGGCCAGATCGTTGCGGGCCAGATCGACCAGCATCAGGTGTTCCGCCAGCTCTTTATGGTCGGTACGCATTTCCAGTTCGATGCGGCTGTCGAGATCCAGATCCAGCGAACCGTCGGCGCGGCGTCCGCGAGGACGAGTACCGGCGATCGGATAGATTTCGATCTGGCGGCTGGTAGCTTCATATTTCAGCGCGCTTTCCGGCGAAGCACCGAACAGCGTGAACTCGTTGTCCTGCATAAAGAACATGTAAGGGCTTGGATTGTTTTCCTTCAGCGTCTGGTAAGCCGCCAGCGGGTTAGGGCAAGGCAGAGAGAAGCGACGAGAAGGCACCACCTGGAAAATCTCACCGTGGCGGATGGCCAACTGCAACTGGCTGACTACCGCGCCGTACTCTTCATCGCTCTGATTGCAGCTTAGCTGCATGTCTTCCAGTTTCTGATGAGGAATGGCGATCGGAGTTTGCTGCAATTGCACCTGAAGCTGTTCGAGACGCTGCTGCAAACGCAGGGTTTCAGCGTTGTCACCGTTAAATACGCTGGCTTGTAAACGAGCTACGCCGCGTTGGTGATCCAGCACCAGCAGCGTTTCCGCCAGATAGAAACAGAAGTCCGGGCAACGTTGGTCTTGGCGCAGCTCTGGCAGGTCTTCAAAGCCAGCAACCAGGTCATAGGCAAACAGGCCACCGAGCAACATCGCTTCGCGTTCATCGGCTGGCGCATCGACCAACGTCAGCATCGTGCGCAATGCATCAAACACCGACAGTGAACGCAGGCGGGCATCTTCGTCTTGTACCGTATCAATTGCCGGGAAGGTCAGCTCACGGCCATTAGGGCGAACCTGGATTTGTACGTCGGTAGGCAAGGCTTCATCCAACAGTGGCAGCAGGGCTGCACCGTTAGCAGTCAACGCCTGAAGGCTGACTTTACGGCCCAAGGCGGTAATGCGCAGGGCACTGTCGACAATCAGCAGGCTTTTCAGGTTTTGCTTGCTGTTGATTTCCGCCGAGTCCAGCAACAGGGTGGCAGGGCGAGCGCCGCACAGCTGATGAAAAATCGCCGTCGGATCGCTGCGGTAACCGGCCTGTGCCGTGAGTAGTTTGAGCTGTGGTTTGATGTTCATCTTCGGTAGTTCCAGTCAAATCTTGTCCATAAAAAAGCCCGCTGTAATGAGCGGGCCTAGGGAATCTGCAGTGTCAGATGACAGGTATGCGTGATTACTCGACCCTTGATTGGGAAGTACGCCACCAGCGAAGAAGAGAAGTGTGCTTAGTCATCATGTTGCTCTCTGTATTTTCATCCAACACGGTCATTGCCGTGAACTTGTGTACTAGTTAACTGGAACAAAGGGGCAATGTCAACTCTCTTTTTGCACAATATGTTAGCGGCTAATGTAAAATCGTTAATCTGGCGGGAGCGCCATCGGCAGAATAGATTTCCGTCCGGCCAACCATAACGGGTATGATAGAAAGCCAAGCCATAGCAGGATATCCCTTTTGACAGACAGCAGCCCACAATCCTCCGCTTTTACCCTGTACGATCTCCACAGCCACACCACAGCTTCGGACGGTTACTTAACGCCGACACAATTGGTGCAGCGAGCCGTTGAGATGCGCGTTGGCGTGCTGGCTATTACCGATCACGACACCACTAATGGATTGGCAGAGGCCGCGGCCGCGATAGCCGATCTTGCCTTGCCCTTGCAGCTGGTTAACGGCGTCGAGATTTCTACGCTGTGGGAAAACCATGAGATCCACATTGTTGGGCTGGGGCTCGATATCACCCATCCGGCGCTGTTACAACTGCTGGTCGAACAGACCGAGCGCCGTAATCTACGTGCGCAAGAAATCGGCGTTCGGTTAGCGAAAGCACGTATTCCCGATGCCTATGCCGGAGCACAACAGTTGGCGGGGGATGGGGCGGTCACCAGAGGGCATTTTGCCCGTTTTCTGGTGCAGCAGGGCATGGCCGACAACATGGCGCAGGTGTTCAAGAAGTATCTCGCCAAAGGGAAAATCGGCTATGTTCCGCCACAGTGGTGTACAATAGAACAAGCCATTGATGTCATTCATCAATCCGGTGGCCAAGCGGTGATGGCGCATCCGGGCCGTTACGATCTGACGGCAAAATGGCTGAAACGCCTGCTGGCCTATTTTGCCGAACACGGCGGCGATGCGATGGAGGTGGCGCAGTGTCAGCAAGCCCCCCATGAGCGTACGGTGTTGGCTAAATATGCGCAGGACTATCAATTATTGGCGTCTCAGGGTTCGGATTTCCATCAGCCCTGTTCGTGGATTGAGTTGGGGCGCAAACTGTGGTTACCCGGCGGTGTTGAACCGGTGTGGCGAGATTGGCCACAGCCCCAAGAGAGCAACGTAAATTGATTTAACGCGGGCGTTGTCGTCCGCGTGCATCATTTTCAGGAGTTACAGATGAGCCAGCTATTTTATATTCACCCGGACAATCCGCAGCCGCGCCTGGTCAATCAGGCCGTAGAGGTGCTGCGCAAGGGCGGTGTGATCGTCTATCCAACAGACTCTGGCTACGCGCTGGGCTGCAAACTTGAAGAGAAGACGGCCTTGGAGCGTATCTGCCGTATTCGCCAGTTGGACGGCAACCACAACTTTACGCTGATGTGCCGCGATCTGTCCGAGCTGTCGACCTATGCCTATGTGGACAATTCGTCGTTTCGCCTGATCAAGAACAATACGCCGGGCAATTACACCTTCATCCTGAAAGCGACCAAAGAAGTCCCTCGCCGCCTAATGAATGACAAGCGTAAAACCATCGGCCTGCGTGTGCCATCCAACCCGATTGCGCTGGCATTGCTGGAAGTGCTCAATGAGCCGATGATGTCGACCACGCTGATGCTGCCAGGCAATGACTTTGCCGAATCCGATCCGGAAGAGATCAGCGAACACCTTGGTAAGCAGGTGGATCTGGTGATCCACGGCGGTTTCCTGGGCCAGCAGCCAACCACGGTTATCGACCTGACCGAATCCTCCCCGGAAGTGATCCGTGAAGGGGCGGGCGATCCAGCGCCTTTCCGCTAAACTGCCGGACGAAGTCAGTGCCAAGGAGGGATAAAGCCTGTATAATAAGCGGTTGGTTTTGACCAAGTGCTAATCTTTGCGGCCTCCTCTTCTTGGTGAGAGTGGCGGCAAAGTCCCCCCGACGCCTGTGAAGGCGACATTAGAGGTTGCTCAATGAGCGAAAAGTTACAGAAAGTATTAGCGAATGCTGGCCATGGCTCGCGTCGTGAAATAGAAACCATGATTGAGGCAGGTCGCATCAGCGTCGACGGCAAGATCGCCAAACTGGGCGACCGCGTTGAAGTGGTCGCCGGGATGAAAATTCGTCTGGACGGTCATGTTGTCTCGATCAAAGAATCCGAAGAAGCGGTTTGCCGCGTGCTGGCTTATTACAAGCCGGAAGGCGAACTCTGTACCCGTAGCGATCCAGAAGGTCGCCCAACGGTCTTCGATCGCCTGCCAAAACTGCGTGGCTCTCGCTGGGTAGCGGTAGGGCGTTTGGACGTGAATACCTCAGGCTTGCTGCTGTTTACCACTGACGGTGAACTGGCTAACCGCCTGATGCACCCAAGCCGCGAAGTTGAACGCGAATACGCCGTGCGCGTGTTCGGCCAGATCGACGACGAAAAGCTCAAGCAACTGAGCAAAGGTGTCCAACTGGAAGATGGACCAGCGGCATTCCGCACCATCACCTTCCAGGGTGGCGAAGGGATCAACCAGTGGTACAACGTCACGCTGACCGAAGGCCGTAACCGTGAGGTGCGTCGCCTGTGGGAAGCCGTAGGCGTGCAGGTAAGCCGTTTGATCCGCGTACGTTACGGCGATATCGATCTGCCAAAAGGCCTGCCTCGTGGCGGTTATACCGAGCTGGATCTCAAGGCGATCAACTATCTGCGTGAGCTGGTGGAACTGCAACCGGAAACCGTCAGCAAACTGCCGGTGGAACGCGATCGCCGCCGTGTGAAAGCCAACCAGATCCGCCGTGCGGTAAAACGTCACAGCCAGGTTGCTCCCGGCAGTCGTCGTGGCGCACCAGGCAGCAGCAAACCGGGTAAACCGGCCAAGTCTTCCAAGCGTAGCTAAATTTATCACCGTGGCCTTGCCTTCTGGCTTGGCCACGGGTTATTCAGTTACCAGTCAATGCCCTGCTGAGCCTTGATCCCCGCATCAAACGCGTGCTTCACCGGCCGCATCTCCGTTACGGTATCCGCCAGCTCCAGCAAATCGCGATGACAGCCACGCCCAGTGATAATCACCGTCTGGTGCGTAGGACGCTGCTCAAGCGCCTCCAGCAGCTCTGCCAGCTCTAAATAGCCGTAGCTCACCATATAGGTCAACTCGTCCATCAGCACCATATCCAGGCTGCTGTCGGCCAACATCCGCTTACCGTGTTGCCAGACGGCCTGACAGGCGGCGGTATCACTTTCCCGATCCTGAGTTTCCCAGGTAAAGCCGGTTGCCATCACCTGAAATTCCACGCCGTGCTGTTGCAGCAGGTTTTTCTCGCCGTTGGGCCATTGGCCTTTGATAAACTGGATCACTCCAGCCTTCATCCCGTGGCCGACGGCGCGGGTGACGGTGCCAAATGCAGCGGTGGTCTTGCCTTTGCCATTGCCGGTAAAGACCAGCAATAGACCACGGGTTTCCTGCGCGGCGGCAATGCGGGCATCCACCTGTTCTTTCAGCCGTTGCTGGCGTTGCTGGTGACGATCTTCAGCCATGTTAAAAGCTTCCTTATTCGGCGGCGCCGGGTTTACGGTTAGGCTGAGCATCGAAGCTCATGCCGGTTTTACGGCGGCTGTCATCACCCATCAAATACAGATAGAGCGGCATGATATCGGCCGGTGTTTTCAGCTTGTTTTTATCTTCCTGCGGGAATGCAGATGCACGCATTTTAGTGCGAGTTCCGCCCGGATTGATGCAGTTTACCCGCAAGTTACGGTTTTTATACTCATCGGCCAATACCTGCATCATCCCTTCGGTAGCAAACTTGGAAACGGCATAGGCCCCCCAGCCAGCACGGCCGGTGCGGCCGACGCTGGAACTGGTGAACACCAACGATCCTGCATTGGATTTCAGCAGCAACGGCAGCAGCGCCTGGGTAAGCATGAAGGTGGCATTCACGTTGACCTGCATCACTTCGTTCCACATGGTCATCGAAAGTTCAGCCATTGGGGCGATGTCGCCCAACAGGCCGGCGTTTTGCAATACGCCGTCCAGACGTGGCACCTTGGTGGCCAAGTCGGCCGCCAGGGTTTGGCACTGTTCTGGCGTGGTGTGTAACAAATCCAGCGTAACGATATGCGTCGGGGCACTGGAGATGGCGGCAATTTCGGCCTGAACGGCCTGCAGTTTGCTTTCCGTGCGGCCAAGCAGCACTAGCTGTGCGCCGTAGCGAGCGTAAGTCAGCGCCGCTTCACGGCCAATGCCGTCGCCCGCCCCGGTCACCAGAATAATTCGTTGTTCGAGCAGATCCTGCTTAGGTTGGTAATGCACAATAGTTCCTCGCGCCTGGTTGGCGGCTCCCGCGCTATGGCTGGGAGCTTGGGTGGATTGCGGATCGCTGGCAGGAGCAGGGTTGCTCAACCACAATGGCGATCCGCTGCGAATTTTTGTCAGTAATTTAATGAATAATGTCTGTTATATGCCTGAAATGGATCGCATTTTCAATGAGTAACCTACAGAAACGGCATTCTTTTGTAACAAAAACGGTACAATAGCGGCTTGGTTATCGATGCGGGCAACCCCATAGCACGTAGGTGCGCAGCATGCTGAGCCGTTCATCCATCTGAATTTTCATTTAGGCGCGACAGCCTTGGTGGCGATTGGCTAAAATGAACGGGATCACACTAACAAACTGTAAATAAAGGCGGTATCTGTGGAGTTTATATCTGTTTATGGCCTTTTTCTGGCCAAAGTCGCCACGGTGGTGATTGCTATTGCCGCGCTGGCGTTACTGGCGGTGAGCCTTGGGCAGCGCAAGAGCCAGCAGAAAGGGGAACTACAGCTTACCGACCTGGGTGAGCAATATCGTGAAATGCAGCGGGAAATGCGTCTTGCCCGCATGGGGGCGGCAGAGCAGAAGGCCTGGAGCAAGCAGTTCAAAAAGCAGAACAAGGCCGACGACAAACTGAAAAAACAGCGTGCCAAGGCCGGTGCGGTAGAGGCGGTCAAACCTTGCCTGTATGTGCTGGATTTCAAGGGCAGCATGGATGCCCATGAGGTCAGCTCACTGCGTGAAGAAATCTCTGCCGTGTTGGCGGTAGCGACGGCCAAAGACGAGGTGTTGCTGCGTTTGGAGAGCCCTGGTGGGGTGGTGCACGGTTATGGTCTGGCAGCGTCGCAACTGGAGCGCCTGCGCAAGGGCGGTATCCGCCTGACGGTGGCGGTGGATAAGGTCGCGGCTAGCGGCGGTTACATGATGGCCTGCGTTGCCGACCGCATTGTGGCAGCCCCGTTTGCCATCATTGGGTCGATCGGCGTGGTTGCGCAGATCCCCAATTTCCATCGCTTGCTGCAAAAGAGCAACATTGATGTGGAATTGCACACCGCTGGCCAGTTCAAACGCACCTTGACCCTGTTTGGTGAGAATACCGAACAAGGGCGGGAAAAATTCCGTGAAGATCTGAACGAAACCCACGAGTTGTTCAAACAGTTTGTTCATCAGCAACGCCCTTCATTAGCTATCGAAGAGGTCGCGACCGGTGAGCATTGGTATGGCACTCAGGCGAAAGATAAAGGGCTGGTTGACGCGGTCGGCACCAGTGACGATCTGCTGATTGCCGAGATGGAAAATCATGAGGTGGTAGGGGTGCGCTATGCTCGCCGTAAACGCCTGATCGACCGCTTTACCGGCAGTGCGGCGGAGAGCGCCGATCGTCTGCTGTTGCGCTGGTGGCAACGCGGTGAGAAACCGCTGTTGTAAGCCAGCAAGGCTATGATTACACGGGGCCAGATGGCCCCGTTTTTAATGGTTAATCCACCAGATGATATTTCTCGGAAAGCACATGGGCCAGGTGCTTAAACATATTAAATACGGCGGTGGTTTTTGCCGTTGGCAGCCCCTCGGGATCTAAAAAGAACTCGCCGCGGAAAACCAACACGCTGCCTTTCTGCTCAACGTCGGTGGCCACCATGCCGTGCATATAATCTTCGTGTTGGCGGATGATGTTATTTGCTTCAGTAAGCAGATCTGCTCGTTCGATGGGTTGAGTGTTGTTACGCATTTATTTCTCCTGCAAGCGAAAATTCTGAACGTATTCTAGCGCGGGTTCGCGTTTGTCCGCAAACCAGCTAAGGTTTAATTGCCGTCTGGACGGCCAGTGATTTGACCGTCCGAGGTGAAATGAGGTTTTCCGCGCTAATTAAGTTGCGTCGCGTTTGTTATCAGGTAGAGTGTGGGATTTTGCGGCTTCCGGTGGAAGGATTTGTTTACGCTCAACGCAGGTCATAGCTGGCCTGGCCTCTGGGGGTCGGCGTGAACAGGTTAGGCTGGCTAAATGCGTTCAGGTTGACCAGTTAGGCAACCATTAGAAAAAAACAGGTTGATCTCTTGCCAGAGTACCGCAATATAAATAAGAGATACGAATTGCCGCGGTACGGCGAGACAAATGGCTTCTTTTTAGAAGTATTAAATTCAGGTAAAGGTAATTATGGGCAAAGCTCTCGTAATAGTTGAGTCCCCGGCAAAAGCCAAAACTATTAATAAATATTTAGGTAATGACTACGTGGTGAAGTCCAGCGTCGGTCATATCCGTGATTTGCCGACCAGTGGCTCAGCTAGCAAAAAGAGCGCTGAGTCAACCGAAGACAAAACCAAAGACAAAGCCAAAAAGAAAGTCAAGAAAGATGAAAAGACCGCGCTGGTCAATCGCATGGGCGTCGATCCTTACCACGGGTGGGAAGCGCAATATGAGATTTTGCCCGGTAAGGAAAAAGTGGTCGCCGAGTTAAAGTCGTTAGCCGAAAATGCTGACCACATTTACCTCGCAACCGACCTTGACCGCGAAGGGGAAGCCATCGCCTGGCACCTGCGGGAAGTGATCGGTGGTGACGACAAGCGCTTTAGCCGCGTGGTGTTTAACGAAATCACCAAAAACGCGATCCAGCAGGCGTTCCAAGCGCCAGGCGAGCTGAATATCGATCGTGTCAACGCACAGCAGGCGCGTCGCTTTATGGACCGCGTGGTGGGCTACATGGTGTCGCCACTGCTGTGGAAAAAAATTGCCCGTGGCCTGTCCGCTGGCAGGGTGCAGTCCGTTGCGGTACGGCTGGTGGTGGAGCGTGAACGCGACATCAAGGCGTTCGTACCCGAAGAGTACTGGGAACTGCATGCCGATCTGCTGGCGAAAGGCGAAATCGCGCTGCAGATGGAAGTCACCCATGCCCACGATAAGCCGTTCAAACCGGTTAACCGTGAGCAGACTCATGCCGCGCTTAACCTGCTGGAAAAAGCCCGTTATACGGTGCTGGATCGTGAAGACAAGCCAACCAGCAGCAAACCGGGTGCACCATTCATCACCTCCACGCTGCAACAGGCTGCCAGTACCCGCCTGAGCTTCGGCGTGAAGAAAACCATGATGATGGCGCAGCGTCTGTATGAAGCTGGTCATATCACCTACATGCGTACCGACTCAACCAACCTGAGCCAGGATGCGGTCAACATGGTGCGCGGTTATATTGGTGACAACTTCGGCGACAAGTACCTGCCGAAGGCGCCTAACCAATACAGCAGCAAAGAAAACTCCCAGGAAGCGCACGAAGCGATCCGTCCTTCCGATGTCAGCGTATTGGCTGAACAACTGAAAGATATGGAAGCGGATGCGCAGAAACTGTATCAGCTGATCTGGCGTCAGTTTGTCGCCTGTCAGATGACACCAGCGCAATACGACTCTACCACGCTGACGGTGAAAGCCGACGACTTCCTGCTGCGTGCCAAAGGCCGTACTCTGCGTTTCGATGGCTGGACCAAGGTGATGCCTGCGCTGCGTAAGGGCGATGAAGATCGCACTCTGCCGTTTGTGGAAGTGGGCAGCGAGCTGGATCTGCAAAAGCTGATCCCGAGCCAGCACTTTACCAAGCCACCGGCACGTTACAGTGAAGCTTCACTGGTTAAAGAGTTGGAAAAACGCGGAATTGGCCGTCCATCTACCTACGCCTCGATCATCTCGACCATTCAGGATCGTGGTTATGTGCGGGTAGAGAGCCGCCGGTTCTACGCGGAAAAAATGGGTGAGATCGTCACCGATCGCCTGGAAGAAAACTTCCGTGAGCTGATGAATTACGACTTCACCGCACGCATGGAAAATGGCCTGGACCAGGTCGCCAACAATCAGGCGGAATGGAAAGCAGTGCTGGACGAATTCTTTGCCGAATTCAGCGAGCAGTTGGAAACCGCCGAGAAAGACCCTGAAGAGGGCGGTATGCGCCCGAACCAGATGGTGATGACCAGCATTGACTGCCCGACCTGTGGCCGCAAGATGGGCATCCGCACCGCCAGTACCGGCGTGTTCCTTGGTTGTTCCGGTTATGCGTTGACGCCGAAAGAGCGCTGCAAAACCACCATCAATCTGGTGCCGGAAGCGGAAGTGCTGAACATCCTGGAAGGGGATGATGCAGAAACCAACGCCCTGCGTGCCCGTAAGCGCTGCCAGAAGTGCGGCACCGCGATGGACAGCTACCTGATCGACAACCAGCGCAAGCTGCACGTGTGCGGTAATAACCCGGCTTGTGACGGCTACGAAATCGAGCAGGGCGAATTCCGCCTGAAAGGTTACGACGGCCCGATCGTTGAGTGTGAGAAATGTGGTTCCGAAATGCACCTGAAAATGGGGCGCTTTGGTAAGTACATGGGCTGCACCAACGAAAACTGCAAGAACACCCGTAAGATCCTGCGCAGCGGTGAAGTTGCGCCGCCGAAAGAGGATCCGGTCCCGCTGCCTGAGTTGCCGTGCGAGAAATCGGACGCCTACTTTGTGTTGCGTGATGGGGCGGCAGGCGTGTTCCTGGCGGCCAACACCTTCCCTAAATCGCGCGAAACCCGTGCGCCGTTAGTGGAAGAGTTGCTGCGCTTCAAAGATCGTTTGCCGGAGAAATTGAGCTATCTGGCCGATGCGCCGGTGGCCGATCCCGAAGGCAACAAGACGATGGTGCGCTTCAGCCGTAAAACCAAGCAGCAGTATGTGTCATCAGAGAAAGACGGCAAGGCCACCGGCTGGTCCGCATTCTTCGTTGATGGCAAATGGGTTGAAGGCAAGAAGTAACCCGGCTGCAAGGCAGCACCAAAAAAACCAGCTCACAGAGCTGGTTTTTTATTGGCGAAAATCGGCTGGCGGATCTATTCTTCTCTGCTTTTTCTTATTTTTATCGGCAAGGCTCGGCGTTGATAATCATGCGAAAAGATCGTTATCATCTTGTGAAGCGGCTCTATACTTGGTAGCGCGACATGATATAATGGTTATATAAAAACGTTTTTTATGATTAAAGCTTATTAGCAACGGCGTTTTCATCAGCATCTGGGCGAAATCACTGTGTTTAAGGCTTGTGAGAATTAAGCATACCGGGGCAACACCGAGATACCTGGCTGCGGCAGGCCGCAGTGTTTTAACCTAGGATGGTATTCAAATATGAAATTGCAGCAGCTTCGTTACATCGTAGAAGTGGTGAATCATAACCTCAACGTCTCTTCCACGGCTGAAGGTCTCTATACCTCACAACCGGGTATCAGCAAGCAGGTGAGGATGCTGGAGGATGAGCTAGGCATCCAGATTTTCGCCCGTAGCGGTAAGCACCTTACCCAGGTGACGCCTGCTGGCCAGGAAATTATCCGCATTGCTCGCGAAGTGCTGTCCAAAGTGGAGGCCATCAAGGCCGTTGCCGGGGAACATACTTACCCGGACAAAGGCTCGCTGTATGTGGCAACCACCCATACCCAGGCACGCTATGCCTTGCCCAATGTGATTAAAGGCTTTATCGAGCGTTACCCGCGCGTGTCGCTGCATATGCACCAGGGCTCGCCAACGCAGATTGCCGAAGCGGTTTCCAAAGGCTCTGCAGACTTTGCCATCGCTACCGAAGCGCTGCACCTGTATGACGATTTAATCATGCTGCCGTGCTACCACTGGAACCGGGCGGTAGTAGTGAAGCCCGATCATCCTTTGGCGGGTAAGAGCCACATCACCATTGAAGAGCTGGCCGAGTATCCTATCGTCACCTATACCTTCGGCTTTACGGGGCGCTCGGAGCTGGATACGGCGTTTAACCGTGCGGGGTTGACGCCGCGCATCGTGTTTACCGCTACCGATGCTGACGTGATCAAGACTTATGTACGCCTGGGGCTGGGTGTTGGCGTGATCGCCAGCATGGCGGTCGATCCGGTGCAGGATCCGGATTTGGTGATGGTGGATGCCCGCGATATCTTCACCTATAGCACCACCAAGATCGGTTTCCGCCGCAGTACCTTCCTGCGCAGCTATATGTACGACTTTATCCAGCGTTTCGCACCGCATCTGACGCGCGACGTGGTCGATACCGCGGTGGCTTTACGTACTAATGACGAGATCGAAGCCATGTTCAAGGACATAAAACTGCCGACCAAATAGGCCGTTAACTTGAACCGCATTAACTCATTTAAACCGCCGAAGGGCGGTTTTTCACTGTCTGATACCCGCTAACTCATTGACCTACCTGTAGCTTCCCGCCTTTGATTGCTCTTGCCTATCGTTATGATCAAAACGTGTTGTTATCAAAACGTTACATGGCGTTTGTGTTATCTTTAAATAACACCTCAGAAATCACCCTGGTTTGACATAATAAAAAATGGAGGAGCTATGTCGTCCGATCTTCGTAAAACGAGTATGGATAAGCTGGTAGCACTGGGTAGTGAGTATCACTATTACAGTTTGCCACTGGCGGCCAGACAGTTAGGGGATATTGACCGGCTGCCGAAATCGATGAAAGTGTTACTGGAAAACCTGTTGCGCCATGTGGATGGTGATACGGTACAGGTTGACGATCTGAAGGCGATCGTAGGTTGGTTGCAAACCGGCCATGCCGATCGCGAAATTGCTTATCGCCCGGCGCGGGTGCTGATGCAGGACTTCACCGGCGTACCTGCCGTGGTGGATTTGGCGGCAATGCGTGAGGCCGTTCTGCGCCTGGGCGGGAAAGTCGATCAGGTGAATCCGCTGTCACCGGTCGATCTGGTCATTGACCACTCTGTCACTGTCGATGAGTTTGGCGACGATGACGCCTTTGGCGAAAACGTGCGTATCGAAATGGAGCGTAACCACGAACGCTACACCTTCCTGCGCTGGGGGCAAAAGGCCTTCAACCGCTTCCGCGTGGTGCCACCCGGCACCGGCATCTGCCATCAGGTAAACCTGGAGTATCTGGGGCAAACCGTTTGGCATACCGAAGAGAATGGCCAACGCATTGCTTACCCCGATACCCTGGTGGGGACCGACTCCCACACCACCATGATTAACGGCCTTGGTATCCTCGGTTGGGGCGTTGGCGGTATTGAGGCCGAAGCTGCCATGCTGGGCCAGCCGGTCTCCATGCTGATCCCGGATGTGGTGGGTTTTAAACTCAGCGGTAAGTTATCCGAGGGGATTACGGCAACCGACCTGGTGCTGACCGTCACCCAAATGCTGCGTAAGCACGGCGTCGTCGGCAAGTTTGTTGAGTTTTATGGTGATGGACTGGCTGATTTGCCGTTGGCGGATCGGGCAACCATTGCCAACATGTCGCCAGAGTTCGGGGCAACCTGTGGCTTCTTCCCGGTGGATGACGTGACGTTGGGCTACCTGCAGTTAAGTGGCCGTAGCGCTGAGCAGATCGCATTGGTGGAAGCCTATGCCAAGGCTCAGGGGATGTGGCGTAATCCAGGCGATGAACCGGTGTTTACCAGCACGCTGTCGCTGGATATGTCAACGGTTGAGGCCAGCCTGGCAGGGCCGAAACGCCCGCAGGACCGCGTCGCGCTTCCGCAGGTACCAACCGCATTCACCGCCGCGACCGAGCTGGAGATTGGCGGTCAGAAAGATAAGCAGGAAGTGAAAAGCTTCACGCTGGGTGGCAAAAGCTTGGAGCTAAATACCGGCGCGGTGGTGATCGCAGCCATTACCTCCTGTACCAACACCTCCAACCCGAGCGTGATGATGGCCGCAGGCCTGTTGGCCAAAAAAGCCGTTGAAAAGGGTTTGAAGACCAAGCCTTGGGTGAAAACCTCACTGGCACCGGGTTCCAAGGTGGTGACCGAATACTTTGACCGCGCCAAACTGACGCCGTACCTGGAGCAATTGGGCTTTAACCTGGTTGGCTACGGTTGTACGACCTGTATTGGTAACTCTGGCCCGTTGCCCGAGCCGATTGAGCAAGCGATCAAGGAAGGGGATCTTACCGTAGGCGCTGTGCTGTCCGGTAACCGTAACTTTGAAGGGCGTATCCACCCGCTGGTAAAAACCAACTGGCTGGCTTCGCCGCCACTGGTGGTTGCCTATGCGCTGGCAGGTAACATGAAGGTTGATCTGACCAAAGATGCGTTGGGCGTAGGTCGCGACGGGAAACCGGTTTATCTGAAGGATATCTGGCCTACCAGCCAGGAGATTGCCCAAGCCGTGGCCGAGGTCAGCACCGAAATGTTCCATAAGGAATATGGTGCCGTGTTTGATGGCGACGCCAGTTGGCAAGCGATCCAGGTGACCGGTTCCGCGACCTACGAATGGCAAGCTGACTCTACCTATATTCGCCATCCGCCATTCTTCAGTACCATGAAAGCGCAACCGGATCCGGTGCAGGACATTCACGGCGCGCGTATTCTGGCAATCCTGGCAGACTCGGTGACCACTGACCATATCTCGCCTGCGGGCAACATCAAGCGTGACAGCCCAGCGGGGCGCTACCTGAGTGAACGTGGTGTCGAGGTGAAAGAGTTCAACTCTTACGGTTCGCGCCGCGGTAACCATGAAGTGATGATGCGGGGCACCTTCGCCAACATCCGTATCCGTAACGAAATGGTTCCGGGGGTGGAGGGCGGCTATACCCGCCATCTGCCTTCGCAGAATCAGATGGCGATCTATGATGCCGCCATGCAGTATCAGCAGGATCAGGTGCCATTGGCGGTGATCGCTGGTAAAGAGTATGGCTCCGGCTCCAGCCGCGACTGGGCAGCCAAAGGCCCGCGTTTGTTGGGGGTGCGAGTGGTGATCGCCGAATCCTTTGAGCGCATCCACCGTTCCAACCTGATTGGTATGGGTATCTTGCCGCTGGAATTCCCGCAGGGTATAACGCGCAAAACGCTGGGTTTGACGGGGGAGGAACTGATCGACGTGAGTGGTTTGCAGGCGTTGCAACCCGGCCAGACGGTACCGGTCAATATCACCTATGCCGATGGCCGGCAGGTGGTGGTGAATACCCGTTGCCGCATTGATACCGGCAATGAGCTGACTTATTACCAGAACGACGGCATCCTTCACTACGTTATCCGTAAAATGCTGTAGAGAAAACGAGGGCGCCAGCAGGCGCCCTTATTCTTATTTTTTGTCCAGCAAGTGGCCCATTTTAGCGGCCTTGGTGGCCAGATAACGTTCGTTCTTCGGGTTACGACCAACGATCAACGGCACGCGCTCGGAGATATTAATGCCCGCTTCGCTCAGGATCTCGACCTTCTTCGGGTTATTGGTCAGCAGGCGCACCGCATCTACCCCCAGCAGTTTGAACATATCGGCGCACAGGGTGAAGTCTCGCTCATCGGCGGCAAAGCCTAGCTGATGGTTGGCTTCCACCGTATCCGCCCCTTTATCCTGCAAGGCATATGCGCGTATCTTGTTCAACAGACCGATATTACGGCCTTCCTGGCGGTGATACAGCAGAATGCCACGGCCTTCCTCGGCGATCTGTTCCAACGCGGCTTCCAGTTGAAAACCGCAGTCACAGCGCAGGCTGAACAGCGCATCACCGGTCAGACATTCGGAATGAACCCGTGAGAGGACCGGTGTTTCACCGGTAATATCGCCGAAAACCAGTGCCAGATGATCCTGCCCGGTGGCCAGTTCTTCGAACCCCACCATCAGAAAATCACCCCATGGTGTTGGCAGTTTGGCTTCCGCCACACGTTTAAGCTGCATGTCACTCTCCAAAAACACTACCTGTCAAATCGCTGCGTGCATCCTACGACTGGAACAGGGGACTGACCAGCATTAAAACAGACGGCGACGATCGCTATTTCATTCTTTACCGGCTATTTTGCCATAACTTGTCGCCGAGCGGTGCTCAGCAAAGCAGCATATGGCGTTTTACCGCTCCTATTGTTGCAATAGGTCATTTATCTATCTAATTTCTCTTGTTTTGCTGAGTTCGCAAGATTGTTACACTGCGGGTTAACCACAGCGGAAGGATAATGGGATGTTAAAGATAGCAAAACGCACGGCGGGCGGAGCGATAGTGCTGATGTTGTTGCCGCTGGCGGTCTGGCTTTTTGGCTGGCACTGGCAACCCGGCGGTAATGACGGCCTGTTAAAAGCGCTGTTCTGGGTGACGGAAACTGTCACTGCGCCCTGGGGTATCCTCACCAGCCTGATCCTGTCGGCCTGGTTTCTGTGGTGTCTGCGTTTTCGGCTGAAACCGGCGGTGGGGTTGTTCATCCTGTTGTCTGCGGCGATCGGGATTGGCCAGGCGGTCAAATCTTCCATCAAAGAGCAGGTACAGGCACCGCGGCCGTTTGTCGTGTGGCTGGAGTCGACCCATCAGATTGATGAAAAATATTTCTACTCGTTGGACAGGAAGCAACGTAGCGCTCTGGTCAAAGAACAGTTGCTGGACCAGGCGCTGGTGCCTGAATGGTTGAGCAAACACTGGCAGTTTGAAACCGGCTTCTCGTTCCCTTCAGGCCACACGATGTTTGCCGCTATGTGGGCATTGCTGGGGGTCGGGCTGTTGTGGCCGCGGCGGCATTATAAAACCGTAGCGGTGTTGATGATTTGGGCGTTTGGCGTGATGGCGAGCCGCCTGATGCTCGGCATGCATTGGCCGCGGGATCTGGCGATGGCGATTGTCATAAGCTGGCTGCTGGTTACCCTGGCCAGTTGGCTGACTCAGCGTTGGTTTGGGCCACTCACCATTCCGCCGCAGGAGCAGCAGGAAATCGGCGAGCGGGAACGCGAGCAGTAATTTTCAGGTGCCTGTTCAGGCACCTGCAATCAGCACTTTCACACCTAGCTTTTCAAATGCCTGCACCGCCGTAGGACTGATCCCTGCATCGGTGATCAAGTAGTTGATATGGCTCCAGTCACAGGGCAGTGCAAACATCGAAACCTTATCGATTTTGCTGGAGTCCGCCACCACATACACCGTCGTGGCCGCGTTGATCATCGCCATCTTGACCTTGATATCGGTTTCACTGGGAAAACTCAGCCCCAGGCGCGGTGAAATGCAGGCTGTCGCCAGAAACAGTTTTTGCGCCAAAACATTTTCGAAGAAGCTGGCGGCCTTGTCCCCAGAGGTCGACAGCGTCGGGAATTTGAACGTACCACCCGTCAGCAGAATGTTGACGCCTGGCTCGCCGCCGAGTTGTAAGGCGATATTGACCCCTGTGGTGATCACCGAAAGCTTTTTGATATGGCTAAGGTGGTTGGCAATCGCCGTGGTAGTGGTGCCCGAGTCCAGAATGATGGTATCGCCTGGTTCGATAAAGCTTGCCGCCAACTCCCCAATACGATCCTTTTCCGTCAGATTGATCTGCCGCTCCAACAGCAGCGCATGGGTATTTTGTTTGCCATCAACCAGCGTGGCTCCTCCATGAAAACGCTGCACATATCCTTGCTGTTGTAACACGCGTAAATCGGTACGGATGGTGGCCTCGGTAAGATTGAAGGTTTCCGTCAACATTTTTACCGTGGCTGAGCCGTCCTCACGGATCATGTCGAGGATCTTCTCCCGCCGGTGTTGCATTTCCGCCAGCTGTTCACTTTTGCTTTTCAATCGAAATACTCCCTCGCGTGCCGTGGGCTACCCGGTGCCGGATATCACCGCTAATGCGCCGAATTTTAGCCCGCTTGCAGTGATAAAGCCATTGATAACTAGGGATACGCCATTGGTTTTTGTTTGAAAATGATAGTGCTGAAAAAGTTAATAAACTAGAGATGTAAACCGGTGTTAGCTCATGTTTATGGACGCAATAACACCATTTAACTGTTTTTATTGGCTTTTAATTATCGATTCATTTTTGTTTGTAATTTGATCTACTGCACAACAATTATCGAATTGGCGATATATGATTTCGTTCGAAAATCAATGATTCGTTTTTATCGGCTGTTCATGGTGTCAGAGCGATGAAACGAAAAGCCAACATGAGGTGATGATGGACATTCAGTCGATTAACCAAACGGCGCGGCAGGCTCGTCGTTACGTTGTGACCATGAACCATAAAGCGGGCAAGGGCCACACCGGTGCCGATCTGTCAGAAATCGACATCATCTGCACGCTGTATATGGCGGTGATGGATCGCTCCCAGGCTCGCCCCGATCAGGATCGTTTTATCCTGTCGAAAGGCCACGGTGCCGGGGGCTTTTATTGCAGCTGTGCCGCCATGGGGCTGCTGGATCCCGCGGTACTCGATCAGTACATGGGGGACGACACCCTGCTGGCCGGGCATCCCATCCATCAAAAACTCCCTGAACTGGTGGAGATCAACTCGGGGGGGTTGGGGCATGGTCTGCCGATTGCCGTCGGATTGGCATTGGGTAACAAGCTGGCGGGCCGAGCGCATCGCCGTGCCTTTGTACTGCTTGGGGATGGTGAACTGGCGGAGGGTTCTAACTGGGAAGCTGCCATGTCCGCCAGCAAATTCAAACTGGATAACCTGATTGCCATTGTCGATCGCAACCGGCTGCAACTGGCTGGCAAAACCGAAGATATCATGCCGCTGGAGCCACTGGTCGATAAATGGCAAGCCTTTGGTTTTGAGGTGATCGAGTGTAACGGACACGATCCGCAAGCGCTGATCGAAGCCATCACTAGTCCTGGACAGGATAAACCTCGGGTGATCCTTGCCAATACCGAGAAGGGGCATGGCGTGTCATTTATGACCAATGTACCTGCCTGGCACCATTCCGTCCCTGACGCTCAACAGCTGGCGCAGGCGCTGGCAGAACTGGAGGATTAATCATGCAGGATTTACGTGATGCAGTGATCGCCACGCTGATTGAACAACAACAGGCAGGCGCCGATCTGACTGTGATGGTAGCGGACTCGACGTCAACTTCAAAAATTGGCCCATTCGAACAAGCCTATCCAGAGCGGGTGGTTAACGTCGGTATTGCCGAACAGAACATGGTGGGCATGGCGGCCGGGATTGCGCTCAGCGGCCGTACCGTGTTTACCGCCAACGCTGCACCGTTCCTGTTCGCCCGCTCTAACGAACAGATGAAGAACGATATCTGCTATTCGGCCACCAACGTAAAAATGCTGGGGCTGAACGCCGGTTTTGGTTACGGCCCACTGGGTGCCACTCACCATTGTATGAATGACATCGCTATTGCACGCACTTTGGGCAATCTGGCGGTTTATGCCCCGGCCGACGGACGGCAGGCTGCAGAGATTGTGCGCCACGTGATCGCTAATCCAGGGCCGGCTTACATCCGCATGGATAGCGACAAACTGCCACTGCTGCATGGGGATGACTACCGCTTGCGCCCAGGGCAGCCAGAAGTGCTGCACGAAGGGACGGGCAGCGTGGTGTTCTGCCTGGGAACTCTGGCACATGAGGCGATGAAAGTGCTGGCGATGGGAGACGATCCTACAGTGGTCTCGCTACCTTCGCTGTGGCCATTGGATGAGTTGGCGGTGGTGGCGTTGATGCGTGAACACCAGCGCGTGATCACCATAGAAGAACATGTTCTCAGCGGTGGGCTGGCCAGCATCATCAGCGAACTGCTACTCAAACATCAACTTCGCCAGACATTCGTTCCATTGGGCGTACCGGTGTATGAGTTTACCCACAGCAGCAGCCGTGCCGCATTGCGCCAGCAATATGCGATCGACGCCGCAGGTTTGCATCAGCAGTTGAATAAATAACAGGAGAGTGCGATGAGCCAAAACGAATACGACGTCAACTTACGCTACGGTGTCGATACGCAGATGTCCTTGGCTGGCAAAGTGGCGGTGGTGACCGGTGGGCTTGGCGGTATTGCCATGGCGGCCAACCAGATGCTGCTGGAGAAGGGCGCCAGGTTGGTCTTGCTGTATCCGGCCTTTGAGCAGGAAAGAGTGGCGGCGATAAAGCAGCAACTGGGGGAGGAGAAGGTCGCCTATCAGGTCTGCGATGTCGCCGATCCTCAGTCGGTGGCCACGGCCTTTAGCGCGGCACAGCAATGCTGGGGGCGGTTGGATATTCTGGTGAACTGTGCCGGATACGTTAATTTGCAGCCCGCCACCGAGATCGCTTTCAGCGAATGGCAACAGCATCTTGCCGTCAACCTGACCGGGCCATTCTTATGTTCACAGGCCTTCGCTCAGCGTCTGATCGCGGCCAGGCACGGCGGCAAGATCATCAACATTGCCTCTCAGGCTGCTTCTATCGCTATCGATAACCATTGTGCCTATACCTCGGCCAAGGCGGGGCTGTTGGGAATGACCAAGGTGATGGCCAAAGAGTGGGCCACTCATGGGATCACGGTCAACACCCTATCGCCAACCGTGGTGCTGACGCCGATGGGTGAGAAAGCCTGGCGGGGAGAGAAAGGCGAGGAAATGAAAAAACTGATCCCGCTGGGACGCTTTGCTTATACCGATGAAATTGCAGCGGCAATCCTGTTCTTCGCCAGTAACGGCAGCGACATGATCACCGGTGCGGACCTGATGATCGACGGCGGCTTTACCATTTGGTAACCGGCACCGATCCGTACGCCAACACCAGACGATGTTCAACACAACGATAAGAGAACAACATCATGAAAAAGATAGCAGCTTACCTGACACTACTTGCTGGCTGTACCCTGATGCCCGTCCAGGCCGCGGAAAAAGGCACCATTGCCATTTTGGTCAACTCACTGGATAACCCTTATTACTCTGCCGAAGCCAAAGGGGCCGAAAACAAGGCTAAAGCGCTGGGCTACAGCACGCTGGTGCTCTCCCATGGCGAAGATGTAAAACGCCAGGGGGAACTGATCAGCCTGGTTATTGGCCGCAAAGTGCAGGGCATTGTGCTGGACAATGCCGATTCTCAGGCCAGCGTTGCGGCGGTGCAGCAGGCCAAGAATGCGGGGATCCCGGTGGTGCTGATCAACCGTGAAATCCCGGTTGACGGCGTGGCACTGGCGCAGATCACCCATAACAACTTCCAAGCCGGTTCCGATGTGGCCAACCAGTTCGTTGAGAAAATGGGGGAAACCGGCAAATACGCCGAGCTGACCTGCAACCTGGCCGACAACAACTGCGTGACGCGCTCACAATCCTTCCACAACGTCATCGATCAGTACCCTGAAATGGTCAGCGTAGCGCGCCAAGACGCCAAAGGTAACCTGCTGGAAGGCAAACGCATCATGGACAGCATCTTACAGGCACATCCTGATGTTAAAGGTGTCATTTGTGGTAACGGGCCAGTGGCGCTGGGTGCGGTGGCCGCGCTGAAAGCGGCAGGACGTACGGATGTGACCGTAGTGGGTATCGACGGTAGCAACGATGAGCGTGATGCGATCCTCAATGGCAGCCTGTATGCCAGCGTGATGCTGCAAGCCCAGGCGATTGCCAGCCAGGGCGTCGAGATCCTCGATGGCTACTTCAAGTCCGGTAGCTATACCGGCAAGGAACGTATCATGTTCCGCGGCATTCTGATTGACCAGAAAAATGCCAGCAACGTCAATGAGTTCAACTATAAGCAGTAACCAACAGGGTCATGGCAATTTTTACACCCCGTTACGGCGGGGTGTAACTGGAGGTTTTTATGTCCAAGCGTATTGCGCTGGCAATGGCTGCTGTCATGGTTTTGAGCGGTTGCCGCATTGTTTCACAAAAGGAGTTGGCGGCGCTGCAAAGCCCGGTCAATGCGCATCTGGCGCAGGCCGGGGCGATTTACCACGAGCAGATGGTGCCGCAGGTGATGAAAAGTGCCGTGCCGCTGGCAAACCTGATCGCCCAGATTGGGCAGGCCAAGGATTTTGATACCGCTTGCCAGCAATTGGGTTACCGCGCGCAACCGGAGTTCCCTTGCCATTTCAGCACCCAGGTCAGTGGGGAAATTACGGTCATCAATACGCAATCTCGCAGTGGCCGCCTGACGCTCAAACTGGCCACAGGCCCGATCGAAAGCGTGGACGTGCAGATTGGCCCCGTATACCGCGGCACGGTATTGCGCGACAGTTATCGTGGCCTGGGCTACGGCGATTTTAACGATCAGACCCTGTTTGGGGATTTCGCCAAAGCCATTAATCAGGCGTCGATGGCCGAACTGGCCGGTTTTAGCCCAAAGGTGGGCGATAAGATCACCGTGTATGGCGTGTTCACCAGTTGGCAACTGCCTGCGCCCCCCTTGCTGATCACGCCGGTACGCATCCAACCCTGAGGAGCGGTTATGAGTAATCCTGTCATTATCCAGACCCATAACGTTTCGCGGCGCTATCCCGGCGTCACGGCGCTCGACAGCGTCAACTACCAGGTGTTTCGCAATAAGGTCAACGTGCTGATTGGTGAAAACGGTGCCGGTAAATCCACCATGATGAAACTGCTGGCGGGAGTGGAGCAGCCTTCTTCCGGCAGCATTGAGCTGGAGGGGCAGGAGATCGACCTGCACTCCACGCATCAGGCGGAAAAGCACGGTATCAGCATCATCTTTCAGGAGTTGAACCTGTTCCCCAACATGTCCGTAATGGACAACATCTTTATGGGCAACGAGTTTTTCCAGCGTGGCCGGATCAACGTGGACTATCAGTACCAGTTGGCCAAAACCCTGCTGGAGCGGCTGGAATTGAATGTCGATCCTCATACTTTGCTGGGCAGTTTGGCGATTGGCCATCAACAACTGGTCGAAATCGCCCGCGCGCTGGCGAAGGATACGCAAGTACTGATCATGGACGAGCCAACCTCGGCACTCAGTCAGGTGGAGGTTCGCACCTTGTTCAAGGTGATTGCCGATCTGAAAAAACGCGGGGTAACGCTGATCTACATTTCTCATCGGTTGGAAGAACTGATGGAGATTGGCGATCGGGTTACGGTATTCCGCGATGGCCGCTTTGTGGCGGCGGAGGAGATCGCCAACGTCAGCATTCCCTGGATCATTGAAAAAATGGTCGGCGAGAAGAAAAAACACTTTGATTATGTCCCGGCAGAAAAGGGCGAAGAAGTACTGCGGGTGAACGGCCTGACGCTGCCGCATGAGAATGGCGGCTACCGCTTGAACGATGTGAGTTTCTCGGTGCGTCGGGGGGAGGTTATTGGCATTTATGGCTTGCTGGGGGCGGGGCGAACCGAACTGTTCAAAGTGATCAACGGTGTGATGCGCCAAACATCCGGCCAGATCCTGCTTAACGGCAAAAATGTGGAGCGTACCAGCTTTGGTGAGCGGATGCGCGGTGGCATGGCACTGGTACCGGAAGACCGGCAAGCGGAAGGTCTGGTGCAGATGATGTCGATACAGGCCAACATGACACTGTCCAGCCTGGGGCGTAATGCCATCAAGTCGATCGGCGAGCAACGTGAAACCGCTATCGTCAAAGGGATGATCGAAAAGCTGGCAATCAAGGTCAGCGATGCGGGATTGCCCGTCACCTCTCTGAGCGGCGGCAATCAGCAGAAGGTGGTGCTGGGCAAGGCGCTGTTGACCGACCCGCAGGTGGTGTTTCTTGACGAACCGACACGCGGGATCGATGTAGGAGCGAAAACCGACGTTTATCACCTGATCGGGGCTATGGCGCGCCAGGGGCTGGCGGTGATGTTTTCGTCCTCTGAACTGGATGAGGTGATGTCACTGGCCGATCGGGTGATGGTCATGGCCGATGGCAAACTCACGGCCGATCTTCCCCGTGAACAGGCCGACCGAGAACTACTGATCCGTGCCTCAACCCCTCATGCTTAAGGATAACAAGATGCAAACCAAATACCGGTTGTACATGTATTTGCTGCAAGCGCGCACCTTTATCGCCTTGCTGCTGGTGGTGCTGTTTTTCAGCAGCATGGTGCCCAATTTCCTGACGGTGTCCAATCTGCTGATCATGACCCAGCACGTGGCCATTACCGGGTTGCTGGCCGTGGGGATGACGCTGGTGATCCTGACCGGCGGCATTGATCTTTCGGTGGGGGCAGTGGCCGGTGTTTGCGGCATGATTGCTGGCGCACTGCTGACGGTGGGCATCCCGATTGGGGGCGGCAACCTGTTATTTCTCAATGTGTACGAAGTATTTATCGTGGTTGCCATCGCCGGGATCGCTATCGGCCTGGTTAACGGCACCCTGATCACCAAACTGGGTGTAGCGCCATTTATCTGCACTCTGGGGGCAATGTATGTGGCCCGTGGTGCGGCGTTGTTGACGGCAGACGGCAAAACCTACCCCAATCTGGTGGGGGTGGAATCGCTGGGGAATACCGGATTTGCCACGTTGGGCTCCGGCACTTTCCTCGGCATTTACAATCCGATCTGGCTGATGGTGGTAGTGGTGTTATTGGGGATTTATATCACCAAGAAAACGCCACTCGGCCGCTATATCTACGCCATTGGCGGCAATGAGTCGGCGGCCCGGCTTTCCGGCGTACCGATCGTCAAAGTGAAGATGTTTGTTTATGCCTTTTCCGGTATGTGTGCCGCTCTGGTTGGGCTGGTTATCGCCTCGCAGTTGCAAACGGCGCACCCGATGACCGGCAACATGTTTGAAATGGACGCCATCGGGGCAACGGTGCTAGGTGGTACCGCGCTCAGCGGCGGTCGCGGGCGGGTGTTTGGTTCGATCATTGGTGCGTTTGTTATCGTATTCCTGGCGGACGGCCTGGTGATGCTGGGCGTCAGCGAATTCTGGCAGATGGTGATCAAAGGTCTGGTGATCGTGACCGCCGTGGTAATTGATCAGTTCCAGCAGCGGTTGCAGAGCAAAGTGACCCTGATGCAGCGCCATGAAAAGAAAGCGGCACAGCCGCTGGCCGAGGTGAGCCATGGATAAGCGCGATTGTGTGGTGGCATTGGATGAGGGAACCAGCAATGCCAAAGCGATAGTAGTGAATTCAGCGGGCAAGGTGATTGCCACCAGCAGCCGACCTCTGACGTTACTAACGCCACAGGCGGGCTGGGTGGAACAACGCGGAGAAGCCCTGCTGGAAGCCTCGCTGACGGTGCTACGCGAGGCGATTGCCCAGGTCGGTGAGAACCGCGTTGCTGCCATCGCCATCAGCAACCAACGTGAAACGGCAATGGGCTGGTATCGTCATGATGGCCAGCCGATCGGCCCGGCCATCACCTGGCAGTGCTCACGCAGTGCCGCATTTTGCGATCAATTACGCCGCGATAAACAAGACGATTTTATCCGTCAGGTTACCGGGTTACCCATAGCCCCGTTGTTTTCCGCCTCTAAAATGCGTTGGCTGCTGGACAATACGCCGCAAGGGCAACAGCGGGCAGAAAAGGGCGAGGTGTGTCTGGGCACGGTAGATGCCTGGTTACTGTGGCATCTGACCGGTGGCCAGCAGTTTTGTTGCGATCGTTCCAATGCGGCCCGCACGCAATTACTCAACCTGTCTACCGGGCAATGGGACCCAGGCATGCTGAAGTTATTCGGCATTCCTGAACGGGCGCTGCCGCAGGTATGCCCTTCAAGCCATAATTTTGGCGTCACACACGGGGTGGCAGGGATCGCCGACGGTATTCCCATCTGCGCCATGATTGGCGACTCCCATGCCGCGCTGTATGGACATGGCTTAGGACTGGCGGGAAGAGTCAAGGCGACCTACGGCACCGGATCTTCGGTGATGGCTCCGGTAGACGATCTCTGTCATGGCATCACCCAACTGGCTACGACTATCGCCTGGCACGATGGAAAGCGCTCGCAATATGCCCTTGAGGGCAACATTCCCCATACCGGGGACGCAGTTGCCTGGATGTTGGGCATTACGCACATGGAGATCACCGAACAGCGTTTACTCAGTGAGCTGCCAGCCAGCGTTGCAAGTACCGAAGGGGTCTACTTTGTTCCTGCCCTGACCGGCACCGGCGCTCCCTGGTGGGATGACCGTGCTCGTGGAGTGATCTGCGGCCTAAGTCGGGGGACTCAGCGTGCTCATGTGATCCGTGCCTCGTTGGAAGCGGTGGCCTATCAGATCGCCGATGTGATCGGGGCACTCCGTCAGCATCCGGGGTTCCAACTGCAATGCCTGATGGCCGATGGTGGGCCAAGCCGTAACGACTGGCTGATGCAATTCCAGGCCGACTTGCTGGGTTGCCCGGTCGCGCGCAGCAATACTCCGGAGCTTTCGGCCATCGGGGCCGCACTGTTGGCCATGCGGCAACGCTTTGCGTTGTCAGACCGGCAGTTGTTGGAGTTGCTGCCCGCACATGACGAATTCCAACCTGATATGCAGCGGCACCTGTTGCTGAAAGAAAGTTATCAGGGCTGGCAGCAGGCGGTGCAACGCACGCTATGGCAACCAGAATCGAAAACTTGCATAACCGAGGGAGCAGCATGAAACAGCAATTTAGCGGTAAATCGGTAGTAGTGACCGGCGCTTGCCGGGGCATCGGCGCTGGCATAGCAGAACGCTTTGCTGCGCGTGGGGCCAACCTGGTGGTGGCATCGAACAGCGATCGCATTTTCGAAACGGCCGAACAGCTACGTCAGCGGTATCCGGTGCAGATTGTTGCGGTAAAACTGGACGTCACCGATGAGGCACAGGTTAGCGATATGTATCGGCAAGCCTGGGAGACCTTTGGCCGTATTGACGTATCAATCCAAAATGCCGGGGTGATCACCATCGATCGCTTTGATGAAATGCCCAAAAGCGATTTTGAAAAGGTGTTGGCGGTTAATACTACCGCTGTGTGGCTATGCTGCCGCGAGGCCGCGAAATATATGGTGAAGCAGGGCAGTGGACGGTTGATCAACACCTCTTCCGGTCAGGGGCGTAACGGATTTATTTACACGCCGCATTACGCCGCCAGCAAAATGGGGGTGATTGGCATCACCCAGAGCCTGGCGCTGGAACTGGCCCGCCATAACATCACCGTCAATGCCTTCTGCCCGGGGATTATTGAAAGCGAGATGTGGGAATATAATGATCGGGTGTGGGGCGAAATTCTCAGTACGCCGGAAAAACGTTACGGCAAAGGGGAATTGATGGCGGAGTGGGTGGAAGGTATTCCCCTCAAGCGTGCTGGGCAACCTGAAGATGTGGCCGGTCTGGTGGCGTTTCTGGCCTCTGACGATGCCTGCTATATTACCGGTCAGACCATCAACGTGGATGGTGGCTTGATAATGTCTTAGCGTGACGTTGTCACTAATTGCGGCTCCAACCCGGGGCCGCATCAACGCTGGTTTTTACCCTGCATTGCAATCTGTTCTTTCGCCCCCATATCTTATCAAACCCGTGATTTTGAGAAGCTTTCTCATTAATTTGCTCGTGCGCTGCATTTCTTGCTGAATATCCCAGCAGATCTACGGTTTTATCGTCTGCCAGGGTTTCCCTGCTACGATGGGAAATGCTAACTTAAGTCATAGGGACGCCACTTAGCGGCAATTACCCGTGGGCGGCAAACCCTGTATTGGGTTCCGGTTTGTGGCCTTGAGGGTAGAGTTCATCCGATTCACTCGGCATTGCGGGAAAGAATGTGAAATATTTACTGATTTTTTTACTGGTTCTGGTGATTTTCGTGGCTTCAGTCACGCTGGGCGCGCATAACGACCAGGTGGTGACGTTTAACTATTTGGTTGCTCAGGGCGAATATCCTGTATCTACCCTGTTGGCCACCCTGTTTGGTGCTGGCTTTGTGTTGGGGTGGATTATTTGTGGGTTATTTTATCTGCGCACACGCATCGCTCTTGGGCGTGCAGAGCGGAAAATCAAAAGGCTGGAACTGCAGCTCGAAGCACCTGTCGAGCCGGCACCGTTGCCCGCAGTCAGCAAGGAATAATCTGTTATGTTAGAGCTGCTGTTTCTGTTGCTGCCTGTAGCTGCCGCGTACGGTTGGTACATGGGGCGCAGAAGTGCTCAGCAGGATAAACAACAGGAAGCCAACCGCCTGTCGCGTGAATACGTGGCTGGGGTTAACTTCCTGCTTTCCAACCAACAGGATAAAGCGGTCGATCTGTTTCTCGACATGTTGAAAGAGGACAGCAATACCGTTGAAGCCCATCTGACGTTGGGCAATCTGTTCCGCTCTCGTGGTGAGGTCGATCGCGCCATCCGCATCCATCAGGCCTTGATGGAAAGCGCTTCTCTAACCTTCGAACAGCGCCTGCTGGCGATACAGCAACTGGGGCGTGACTATATGGCCGCCGGGTTGTATGACCGCGCCGAGGACATGTTCAGCCAGTTAATCAATGAAGAAGACTTCCGTGTTTCCGCGCTGCAGCAATTACTGGTGATCCATCAGGCCACCAGCGACTGGCAGAAAGCCATCGAAGTGGCAGAAAAGCTGGTCAAGCTGGGTAAGGAAAAGCAGCGCGTCGAGATCGCGCATTTTTACTGTGAGCTGGCCCTGCAGGCGATGGGCAGCGACGATCTGGACAAGGCGATGGGCCTGCTCAAGCGCGCGGCCTCGGCGGATAAACAGTGCGCTCGTGTGTCGATCATGGTTGGGCGTATCTTCATGGCGCAAGAGGAGTATGCCAAGGCGGTAGAAACCCTGACGCGCGTATTGGATCAAGACAAGGAGCTGGTCAGCGAAGCGTTAC
>ENA-OFCE01000051-OFCE01000051.1-metagenomes-genome-assembly--contig:-NODE-51-length-92879-cov-7.485122_pt1 | contig 92879 bp, 57 predicted proteins | sample MGYA00153388_OFCE01 | MGnify analysis MGYA00153388
GGTCAGCTCCAACATACACCTGCTCAATCCCCCGGTGTCCCGGACCATACGCAAGCCCCATCCCCTTAAAAGCCTCGTAGCATTGAATGGGTGAAAGAGAATTTTGGGTACACTGTGCCTGTAAGGCCTTAATATCCAGGAGGGGAGCTTCTGCAACCGGCCCCAGTACCGCACTGCCCTGGCTATATACCACCGGCTCGGCATCTCCCTCCTGGGTCCTGCTAAAGATTTCATAGCCCATCTCTCCGCTTTCTTCCGGATAGAGTGCGATGTGTACTCTAACCGGCTGGTCGCCGACAGCAATAGGCCTGGTCCAGGCAATGTTCTTAAGCCGGATGCCTGCCTGTCCTGCTGCCTGGGCCACTGCCGCCCGGGCCATTTCAAGATAGGCCACCCCGGGCAATACCCGCTGTCCTTTTACAACATGGTCTGCCAGGAAAAATTCCTGTCCTGTAAAGGTTGAACTAAACTGCAGCCCATAGATATCCGAGGTATTTTGGTGCAGTAAAGGATGAATTGAAACTGCCGGTGCTGAAGTTTTGGCAGTGCTACCGGCAGGGTTGTTTTCAATTACGGGCACCCAATAGCGTTCTTTGGCAAAGGGATAGGTAGGCAAGTGGATCCTGCGGGGTCTGGTTTCTCCGTATAATTGGTTCCAATCAAAAGCCAGCCCCTTTACCCAAAGCTCCAGAAGTTTCGCATACTTTCCTTTAGCTATCCAAGCGTCAATCGTTTTTGTCATGTCTTCATCCGCAGCAAAAACAGTCAATATATCTTTCCCCCGTGTGACTTGCCCTCTATAAAGATCTTCTATAGCCTCCTGCCCTTCCATGTAATCCTTCAGTTTCTCTTCAAGTTCCTTGACGGACCCCACAAGTAAGGCCAAGCGCTCTTCCATGGCTTCCCGTCCCACCTGGAGTGTATAAGCCATATCGGCCAGGTCAGTGTCAGAAAATTGCTGTTCCTTTATGGCGGCTGACAGTTGCTGCACTTGTTCCTTAAGCCGTTCTTCGCTCTTTGCCGATAACACGATAATTGCCTTCTTCTGATTGCCGAAGGTAATCAGAGGCCGTTCCAAGTCCGCAGGAATATATTCTTCAATGATTATATGAGCATTTGATCCTCCTGCACCAAAGGCCGAAATACCAGCGATCCTTGGATACTCCCTGGTTTCTCCATGGATTTCAACCAGCGGTCGCTTCCATTCCGAAAGCTCCTGCTGGACTACAAAGGGAGTTTTTGCAAAATGGATATTCGGATTCAATTCTTTGGCATGCAAACTCGGAATAATCATTTGGTGCTTCATTTGCAATATAATCTTGGCAATTCCCGCCATACCGGCCGCTGCCTCCAAATGTCCAATATTTGATTTTACCGAACCGATGGCACAAAACCCGGTATCCTGCGTGTCCTTTCGAAAAGCTTGGGTAAGCCCTGTAATTTCTATGGGGTCGCCAAGCTCCGTTCCTGTTCCATGCGCTTCAATATAACTAATTGTTCTGGCGTTCACTCCTGCTTTATCCACCGCCGTTCGAATCAGTTCTCCCTGAGCCGTCGGGTTTGGAACGGTATACCCATTGGTTTTACCGCCATGATTAATACTGGAACCTCGTATGACAGCATAAATAGTATCCTGATCTTTTACAGCTTGCGATAAGGGTTTCAGCAGAACAGCACCGACTCCTTCACCAGGCACAAATCCATTGCCCCCTTTTCCAAAGCTCTTGCATTGTCCATCTGTTGAAAGCATACGCTGCATACAAAGAAAGAAATAGCTTGAAGGGTGAACATGGAGATTCACTCCCCCTGCAATGGCCATTTCACATTCCCCGCGGCGAAGATGCTCACAGGCTTCATGAATTGCCGTTAGTGAAGCCGAGCACATGGTATCAACGGGCATACTGGGACCTTTTAAATTCAGCAGATAGGAAACCCTATTAGCCACCGACCCAAATGAAGTTCTGGGAAAGATTTGTCTGCTCTGTTTCCACAAATCCGGTCCATATAATTCAAAGCCGGTTTTGGTAATTCCCACAAAAACACCGACCTTGCCGTCATACTGTACTGCAAGCTGCTGCTTTGTGTACCCGGCATCTTCTAACACTTCCCAGCATGACTCAATGAATAATCGTTCCTGTGGGTCCATATTGAGCACTTCCCGGGGTGAGATATTGAAGAACAGTGGATCAAAATCCGCAAATCCATCGACAAAGCCGCCCCATTTGCTATAGCTTTTGCCTTGTGCTATGGCTTCTTGAATGTCCGGATGATAGAATTCCTTCATGGGCCAACGATCCACAGGAATCTCTGTGATGCAATCCTTCCCCGCCTTCAAATTATCCCAATATTCCTTTAGATTTCTCGCCTGTGGATAACGACCACTCATGCCAATAATAGCGATAGGCTCCCCAATTTCATTACCTGGAACCGGAACGGTAAGGCTTGGTGCCGGTTTCTTGCCTACTTTCGATGATGCCTGCATAGGAAATACAGTGTCGGAATGCCGCTCCGGCAAGGACACTTCCGGTATTATTCCCGCCTGATTTTTTAACCCGGTCCACTTCATACATTCTTGTGAATATTCCGCAATCAAATATGCTGTTAAGTCTCCTAGCGTCTGGTATTCATAGAATAAAGTTTTTGACAGTTCTCCAAAGATTCCGTCAAGTTTTTGATTGAGTTGGGTAATTATTATAGAATCAATTCCATACTTCTCCATAGGCTCTTCAGCATCAATCTTGTCAACAGCCAGCCTGATTATTTTTCCTAATAAGACTTTGAGCTGATATAAGGTTTTTTCCCGGAGCATTCCCTGGTCCGTCTGAATATCAGATGCCTCTATCGGTATTTTTGAGACTTCCGTTTGAAATCTTCCTATAAATACGTCATGATATTTTTTTACCAAATATTCTGCCAGGCTTTCAAGAGTCGGATATTCAACGAATGCGCTTGGAGCCAGTTGAATCCTGTATTCCTGAATAAGCCGATTCGCTAATTCATTCAACAGGATTGGTTCAAATCCATATTCATTGAACTCTGCTTCCACATCAATATCGTCTCTCTTAACCTTGAGTAAACCGGCCACTTCTTGAATCAAAACAGCCTTCACTTTGTTTAGCAAGCTGTTTGTATCCATCTCTGTTGGAGAACAGGATGCTGCGTATAAATTTTCCGAAGTCGTTCTTGAAAGTACATTTTGCTTCATTCGTACAAGGTCGCCTTCCATTACCATCACCTGATCCTTGCCAGAAGCCAGGCATTGATAGAAGGCCCGGATGCCCATCGAGGTCTGCATAGCCGTCATTCCTATGTTTTGCCTCATCATTCTCTCGGTTTCCGAATCAACACGCATCCCACCCTCTTCCCACAACGGCCAATCGATGGATAGCGTTTGGCCATAGCGTTGTTTTGAGGCCACCAGGCTGTTACGGTATTTGGCGTAGGTGTCCATAAAAGCGTTGGCAGTTGCGTAGTCAGCTTGGCCTATATTACCTACAGCCCCAACACCGGAGGAAAAGAGAATGAAGAAGTCAAGATTTACATTTTTGCTTGCCTGATCCAAATTTACCAGCCCGGTGACCTTCGGCGCCAGAACTTCCTCAAACTCGTCTTTGCTTTTTTTAAGGATGAAGCTGTCTCGAATTATGCCGGCACTATGGAGGATACCGTTGAGTCTCCCGAAGTCCTCATGAATACTCCCGATTAAGCCCTCAACCGCCTTCCTGTCGGTCACGTCCACTTGCTTGTATACGACATGCGTACCTAATGCCTGTATTTCCTCCAGCTTAGCCTGCTTGTCCTTACCTAGCGGAGACCGCCCCATAAGAATCAAGGTTGCACCTTCGGCTTTACGCGCAATTTCTCTCGCAAATAAAAATCCCAAACCACCGGCACCTCCGGTGATTAAATAGACACCCTGGTCTTTCCAGGGAAGGCCTGCTTCCTGCCGGAAAACTTCAAGGTCACTCCAACCGGCCACAAGCCGTTTTCCGCCTTTGTACCAAATCTGTTTATCCATGGGGTTTCGGCTGTTCTCCTTCAGTTTTTCCATGATTCCTTCCGAATTTTCTCCCGGCTCCACTCCAATCAACTGTCCCATTAGTTTTGGATTTTCCAGTTGAGCCGTTTTCAAAAGTCCACAGAGACCCGAAAAAAGTTGTTTTTCTCCTTCGATAGGAATCACGACTTGGAACAGTACCTTTCCCCTGGGGTTTTCTTTAAAAATACTTTGAATTTCCTCAAACACTTTGATGGCATAGGTATTGAACCGCTCTTCCACACCATCGGATCCGGATTGCAAAGTAAGGAAACGTACCCCGTTCATCTGCTTTTCAATATTTTCCTTGACAACTTCCCCTGCTTCACAGAGCATCACCAGATGCTGAACATAGTCTACAGCCGGACCTTCCTTAATAGCCGCTTCCTCCTTCCAGCAAGGGTGGAGCATCAAAGTCCCGAAAATCTCCTTGGAGCCTGCCCCCTCCGTTTTGCTGATAGTGGATTGGCTCTCGGCCTCCGGTATCCAGTAATGTTCCTTGGCAAAGGGGTATGTGGGAAGACTGATGCGATGAAGTTTTTCCCCAGCATGAAGCAAGTTCCAATCTACATGGCTACCCTTTACCCATAACGCCGCGAGCTTTCTTCCCTTTTCCTTCGTTATCCATTTATGGATTAACTCTTTGGGATCTTCCTCATTCCCAAACAAGGGAGCAGTATTCTTTGATTGCTTTGCTTTTCCGATAAAACAATCCTCTATATTGTCCCTGCCGGCAATAAAGGCTTCCAACTTCTGCATCAGTTGATTTTTATTTTGAATAATAAAGAGCACTCTACTCTCCATTGCTTCTCTTCCAGTTTGGAATGTATAGGCCAGATCGGCCAGGTTGCAGTGCTGCCCCGGGTCACTCTTCAAAAAATTCAAGAGTTCCTGCCCATAATCCTTGAGCCGGTCACTGTTCCTCGCCGATAAAGGAATCATATATAAAATATTTTCACTGTCAGCTTCTACTTCGGAACATTCTGATGCAGGGGCATTTGTATATTGCTCAAAGATTGCATGGGCATTTGTTCCTCCGATTCCAAACGAACTCAGTGCTGCTCTATGAGGGACTGGGCTGCTTTCCCAGCTCGTAAGCCTATCCACTACATAAAACGGAGAGTTCTTCAAATCAATATTCGGATTTGGTGCTTTGTAGTTAAGGGATGGAGGAATTTCATTATAGTACAGGCTTAAGGCAACTTTTATACATCCAGCCAAACCTGCCGCTGTATCCAGATGCCCGATATTTGTTTTTACAGACCCGATTCCGCAAAATTGTCTTTTTGTCGTATATTTCTTATATATATCGCTCACAGCTGTAAATTCTATAGGATCCCCTAACTTTGTCCCAGTTCCGTGAGCCTCTATATAACCAATTGATTCGGGATTGATGGTTGTTGAATCCAGCACTTTTTGGATTACTTCAGCCTGGCCTTTAACACTTGGAGCATAAAACCCTACCTTATCCGCTCCATCATTATTCACGCCAATTCCCCGGAGGATAGCATAGATATGGTCTCCATCCGTAATAGCGTCTACGGCTTTTTTTAGGACAATAACTGCAACGCCTTCGCCTCCTGTCATCCCATCTGCTGAAGCATCAAAGGCTTTACAGTGCCCATCACTTGAAAAATTCAATCCCGGCTGGTGCATATACCCCAAATTTTTTGCGGGAAATATTGTTGAACTGCCCACCAAAGCAACCCTTGCCTCACCCGACCGTAAGCTTTGGTACGCCAAATGCAATCCTATCAGGGATGAAGAACAGTTTGAGTTGACAAAAAAACTGGGGCCTTTTAATCCTAATTTATGAGATATCATGGTTGGAATTGTTCCACCCTGCGCTAAAACCCAGGACACATATTCATCGGAATTCATTAAAACATTAGTTGATCCAGTTTTAAAATGCGGCAATAATGCCTGATAATAACTATTACTTGCCGACATAAATACACTTGTCGCAGGAATTTGTTTAGGGACATAGCCGGCATCTTCCACCGCTTTCCACGAGTGAAGCAGCAGGAGTCTAAATTGAGGATCCATGAATTCCGCATCTCTGGGGGATATATTAAAAAACCCCGGATCGAACAAGTCTTTTCCTTCTATCGTTAACTGTGCAGGAACATAATTAGGATTTTGGATAATTTCTTCTGGCAGGCTCCATCTTCTCAGTTCTTCGTCAGAAAAAAATCTGGTACTTTCTTTGGACTCGCGTAAATTATGCCAAAATTCAATATAGTTTTTCGCACCGGGAAACTGACAGGAAATCCCTACAATAGCTAGGCTTTCTTCATAATACGTCGGATAGGAGCTGGTTTGAACATCTTTGGCAGCGGGTATTTCCTTGTAATTTTCAGCATCGACGCCCGGTCCATTGTAAGAACTTTCATAAGAAACAGGAGCACTGTTTTTAATTTCTGCAATATAATTGCTAATGTCTTTAATATTAGGATATGTAAACAATGTTGTCACCGTAATTTCACAATCCAAGTCCGCTTTGATTCTTTGGGCTGCCTTGACTGCTAAAATAGAGTCGCCACCGACATCAAAAAAACCATCTTCTCTGTTTATTTCATTAACAGTAAGGATCTCTTTCCATATTTCCATGACTTTTTCTTCTATTTTTGACTGCGGTGTGCTTGTTTTTTCCGTTCTTTTACGTTCAACCGTACGGCTCATCAATTCCTTTCGGTTTACTTTTCCATTCGATGTCAACGGCATTTCATCCAAATAAACAAAAAATGAAGGTACCATATACTCCGGAAGGTGAGCTCGCAAATGATTCCGCAGTTCCTTTGCATCAAGAGCGGGCTGCTCCCTTCCCTCCGGATTATTTGTTATATAATAGGCAATGAGTTGTTTATTCCCTTCCTGCTCTTTTACAATCACAACACTATTTTGAATTTCCGGATGTGTATTGAGCTGGCTTTCAATTTCTCCCAATTCAATACGGAATCCGCGAATTTTCACCTGATGATCAATCCGTCCTAAAAATTCGATATTTCCGTCAGGGAGCCAGCGGGCTAAGTCACCTGTTCTATATAATTTCGTTCCCGGGTTGAATGGATTATCGATAAATTTTTCCTTCGTCAGTTCCGGTCTGTTTAAATATCCTCTGGCCAAACCGTCTCCTGCTATGCAAAGTTCCCCCGGCACGCCGGTAAAAACCGGTTTTTGCTGTTTATTGATAATATAAAGCTGTATATTGGAAATTGGTTTCCCAATGGGAATAACCGTTGCCTCCTTCTCGCATTTCCAGTAAGTTACATCAATAGCAGCCTCTGTCGGACCATAAAGATTATGAAGTTCCTGGTTTTTAAATTTCTCAAAGAACAGGTCTTTTTGTTTGCAGGTTAACTCTTCTCCACTACAAAATACCTTTTTAATACTTTGACATTTCTCAACATTTTCAACGGTCAGAAAAGCCTGCAGCATCGCTGGGACAAAATGAAGAACTGTAATCTTTTCTTTTTGTATGATGTTTTTTAAATAATCCGGATCCTTATGCTTTCCGGGAAGAGCCATGATAAGACGCGCCCCTGTAATCAGCGGCCAATGGAACTCCCACCCGGAGACATCAAAACTAAACGGTGTTTTCTGAAGTACCCGGTCGCTATGCTGTAAGCCATATTCATTCTGCATCCAGATAATGCGGTTACACAAAGCCTGATGCTCCAGCATCACCCCTTTGGGTTTTCCTGTACTGCCCGATGTATACAGCACATACGCCAGGTGATTCGCTCCTACCTCCCGTTTGAGCGGCTGCGGGCCTTTTGCTTTTTCTTCTATCTCTTTCCAATCCCCATCCAAGGCAATCGCTTTAGTCTTGTTGCTTATTATCCGGGACACTTTCTGCATTAACTGGGATTGAATAAGAATAACGGATGCATTACAATCCTGAATCATATATTGCAAGCGCTCCTCCGGATAATCCGGATCGAAGGGTACATATGCCCCTCCTGCCTTAAGGATTCCTACTAACCCCACTATCATCTCCAGGGATCGTTCTACGCAAATCCCCACCAGGCAATCAGGGCCTACCCCCTGTTTCTGCAGATAGACAGCCAGTGTAGTGCTTTTATCATCCAATTCCTTGTAAGTAAGGAATTTATCTTCAAAGACTACAGCGACAGCATCCGGTGTTTTTTTGACCTGCTGCTCAAACAGTTCATGGATGCATACATTCCTGGGATATTCTGCCTGGGTGGAATTCCAGTCATACAGTATGGTGGTTTCCTCTTCCTTTAATAATAAGGAATATTCACCTGGAAGAAGTTCCGGTTTGGCAATAGCTTCTCCGATTAGCTTTACATAACGGTCCATCATTCTTACGATAGTGGGCGAATTGAATAAATCCGGGTTGTACTTAAAATTTAAAACAAAGCCATCTTCCTGTTCAAAAACCTCTAATGCAAACTCATACTCTCCTTCCTGGTGAATTCCCTCAATAAATTCCAGGGAAAGAGTATCGTGATACTGATCCTGGAACTTCTCCAAACCCATAGACTGGAAAAAGTTCTGGTAGATAAAGGCGGTCTGAAATACAGGCGAATTTGCCAACGTACGGGGCACGCTTAAATCTCGAACCAGCCTGGGAAAAGGATATGCAGCATGGTCCAAAGCGTCAACCAGGGTTAGCTGCAATTCCTGAAGGAACTTTGAAAGAGGCTGCACGCCTACTTCCCGGCTACGTACCGCAACCATATTGATAAAATAGCCTATTAGTGGGTCGAAACGTTCTTGTGGACGCCCCATCGTGGGCATTCCAACGATAATATCTTCCTGCCCTGTATACCGGTATAACAATGTTTTAAAGAGCCCCAAAAACACAACGGATAAATTTATATGCAAAAGTTGAGCAAAAGCCTTTATTTGTTTGCCCAATTCCGGCGAAAGTACGGTTGTACAGACTTCTCCCTCAAAGCTTTGGACACCAAGGCGGGGCCGGTCTGTGGGAAGTTCCAGAATCGGCAATGTTCCCGATAGCTGTTGGGTCCAGTACGAACGGTGCGCCTCTCCTTCTTCATCTGCCAACATTTCCTGTTCCCACACAACAAAGTCGTTATAACTTGCAGACGGAACTTTTGACGGTTTCTTCCCTTGCACGATATCCTGGTATGCAGCTAACAGTGTGGTAATAAAAGGTAAGACCGAGCTTCCGTCAAAGACAATATGGTGAATGGTAATGAGCACAATATGTTCCTGTTCCGACCGGGACAAAAGGTCAACACGCACTAAAGGCCCCCTTTCCAATGAAAAGGGAACTTTTGCTTTCTTTCTAAGATACGGAAGGATTTCATCCGGTTCAAGCGTTGAAATGTCTTCCTGGTGAAAATCCTGGGGTAGCCACGGTTGGATTTTCTGGTAAGGAACCCCATTCTCTTCCGCAATTATACTGGTTAGAATCGGATTCTGTTCTAAAACAAAATTACAGGCTTGTTTAAACTTATCAATATTTAGCTTCTTATTGATACGGAAACATAGAGGAACATTATATGCACTCATGCCGGGAGACATCTTTTGCAGCATCCACAAACCTTTCTGCCCTTCGGAAAGGGGACTCTTGAAGGATTGTTTTTCAAGCTCGCGCAGTTTTTCCTGCACTTCAATGGTTGATAGTTTTTTGGCTTTATATGCATCCAAAATTTCCTTAGTAGTCATACGATTTCCCCTCCTTCTATTACTTCCTGTACTTCCCTTATGTTTAATCTTCCGAGTGCCAGTTTTTCCAGCGCTTCGATAACCTTTCCATCCATGAAATCATTTATTTTCCGGCCTTTTGTTTCCAATTGGGCTGCTGCCTTGCGGTTATTTATATTTTCTATTTTTACGGCCAGGTAAGCCGATAAAGATTTAACCGTCCGATACTCCAACATTTCCCGTCTTGTAATTTTGATTTGGAGGTATTTCTCAACATCACGCATAAATTTCATCATAATGATTGAATCCACTCCATAATCTTGAATATTTTTATTTAATTTGATTTTATCCCGGGCAACATTTAGCTCCTGCGATAAAAATCGCACAATATAGTTTTGGATATCTTCCTGTGCTGCATTGTTGTTATTCGCTATAAATTCCCGCTCTTTTTCCGTAGATTGCACCACCGCTTCCCTGTGGATTTCCACTCCAGGCACCGAAATCCAATAACGTTCCTTGCTAAAAGGATAGGTCGGCAAAGAAATTTTGCGGACTTTTCCCCCTCTATCGAGCAGTTCCCAGGGAATATCAGCTCCTTTTGCCCAGAGATGTGCAAGTCTTTCCATATTATTTTCCACTACAAGTGTTTGCAATACCGTCTCCTGCACCTTCCCGGACAACAGGATATCCATTTCTGGAAGCTCCTCTTCCAGTTCTCCTGTAAAAATAGGGATGGAAGCTTCTATCCCCGTGCCGGTTTCAACGGATTTCAAAAATTCCTTCATCCCCTGAACCAACTCTTCCCGTGTATTTACTACCATTGCAGCCCGGCATTCCATTGCCTCCCTCCCTACTTGAAGCGTGTAGGCGAGACACGGCAAGGACAGGTCCTTCCTGCATTCTATAAACGCAAGCATTTGTTGGATAACGGCCCGCAGCCGGTCCTGATTCCTAGCCGAGAAGACCATAATATGGGGCGAAGTTGCGGTGCAAAGGGAATTGGTTTCCTTTGGAGGGGCTGTATATTCTTCTATAATCAAATGGGCATTTGATCCTCCCGCTCCAAATGAACTGACTGTTGCACGACGTGGATATTCCCGTTCCTCTCCATTGACCCTTACCATAGGTCTTTTCCACTCTTGGAGTTCTTTTTGCAGGTAAAATGGAGTTTCACTAAAATCTATATTTGGGTTTAAGGGCTCCGCTTTGATGGACGGAACCAATTGTTGGTGCTGCAATTGTAAAATCACTTTTGTCAGCTGAGCAATTCCCGAAGCCGCTTCTGCGTGACCGATATTGGACTTTACCGATCCAATGGCGCAAACCCGCCCATCGAAGATGTCTTTTTGAAACACTTTCTTTAATGCCGTAATTTCTATAGCGTCTCCCAGCTTAGATCCATTAGCGGCCGCCTCAACGTAACTGACGGTCCTGGGATCAATCCCCGATTTCCTGAAATTTTCTTCTATTAACTTTGCCTGTATATTTGGATTAGGAACAGTATACCCATTGGAGCGGCCTCCATGGTTGGTTGCTGTTGATTTAATGACAGCCAGAATGGAATCCCCATCCCCGATTGCTTTTGATAACGGTTTTAATAATACAGCCCCAACACCTTCCGCAGGAATATATCCGTCTCCATCACTAAAACTTCTGCTATCGGCGTGGCTGCCTATCATCTGGCTCATACTTAATCCCAGATATTTTTTAGGATGAAGGGAAAGATTTACGCCTCCAGCTACCGCGATCTGACATTCTCCCCTCAACAGACTTTCACAGGCCATATGAATAGCTATGACGGCAGAAGAACACATGGTGTCAACCGCTATGCTGGGACCCTGGAAGTTAAAATAGTGGGAAATTCGATTTGCAATAGAACTGTAGGAAGACAAAGATATTACCGATTCCTTAATAATATCTGAATCAAAGGAGCGGTACTGCTGGTACATAGCACCGACATAAACTCCGACACTCCCTTGATACAGACGTTGTAAAGTCTCCCGTGTATATCCGGTGCTTTCGAGCAGATTCCAGACAGTCTCCAGGAAAAGACGATCCATAGGATCCATCAATTCGGCTTCTCTTGGTGATATTGCAAAGAATAGGGGATCAAATTGGTCTACTCCTTCTAAAAAGCCGCCCCACTTGCTATAGGTTTTTCCCGGTTTATTCCTATCTTCATCAAAATACAATCTATAATCCCAACGGTCCTCTGGGATTTCGGTGATACAATCCTTGCCATCACGTAAATTCTCCCAGAATTCCTGAATATTTCTGGCCCCTGGATATTGTCCGGAAACACCAATAATGGCAATGTCCAAGGGTTCCAGTGCTTTTTCTTCCGGAGATTCAGCAGGAAGGGCTGCAAAGCGTGGGCGCTTACGGCTGCTAAAGCCCATTTTCACAGGCTCTGTCGCAACTGCGGAACCTTCGGATTTTTCCACAACAGCTGCTCCCTTCTCAATCTCAAATAGTTCCATTAGTTTCAACCGGTAGGATTCAAGAAAATGCTTACTCAGGTCTTGGATATTCTGGTATTCGAAAAATAACGTTTTCGAAAGCAGACCAAACGTTTTTTCCAGTTCATCGGTCATTTGCATCGCCATTATCGAACTGATTCCATACTGTTCCATGGGTGCATCCGCTCTGATCCGATGCACCGGTAACTTGATGACAGAAGAAAGCAGCTTTTTGAGATAATCCACTGTTTTTTCCTGCAGCAGCTCTTGTCCAATCCCAGCAACTGCTGTGTTTCCCTCTGTAGCAGGAGGGTTTTTTAGGGTTTCTTTTCCTGACGGGTGTTCTAAAAATATTGCATGGAGGCGTTTGAGGTCACCTTCCATCACAACCACCTGATCCTTACTGGAGGCTAAACCTTGATATAATGCCTGGATACCGGTTGATGTCCGCATAGCAAGCATCCCTGTGCTTTGCAGCATACTCTTCTCAACTTCCTCATCAACATGCATCCCTCCCTCTTTCCACAGTGGCCAGTTAACCGACAGCGTTTGGCCCTGCCGTTGCTTTAAACTCACTAGAACATTACGGTATTTCGCGTAAGCATCCATAAAGGCATTTGCTGTCGAGTAGTCAGCTTGACCTGTATTGCCAATAACCCCGGCCACCGAAGAAAAGAAGATAAAGAAATCCAGTGGCAACCCAGCACTTGCCTGGTCCAGATTCACCAGTCCATTGACTTTTGGCGCCATTACTTCTAAAAACTCATCCTTTGTTTTTTTGATGATAAAGTTATCTTTAATCACTCCTGCACTATGAATGATGCCGTGAAGACTTCCGAAATCCTTACAAATGCTTTGGATTAAACTAACAACTTCATTTCTGTCGGTAACATCTACCTGCCTGTATACGATTTTGGCACCCAACTCCTGGATCTTCTTAACTTGATCCAGCGCATCTTTGCCAAGAGGTGACCGCCCCGTGAGGATAAAAGTCATATCTCTGGCTTTACCTGCAATTTCTTTGGCAAAAATTAATCCCAGTTTGCCTGCGCCCCCTGTTATAAGGTAGACGCCCTGGTTCCTCCAGGGAAGGACGACTTCTTCCCGAGGAGCTACCACTTCGTCCCAACTGGAAACCAGTCGTTTTCCCTGTTGATAACGAATCCGGTTATCAAAGGGATAGTGCCTGTTCTCTTGCAGTTTCCGTATAATACCTTCCGTATCTTCTTCCGGGTCTGCTTCAATTAGCTGTCCTATAAATAGCGGATTTTCCAACTGGGCAGTTTTCAACATCCCGGAAAGTCCGGAGAAAAGTTGTTGTTCATTTTGAGTAGGAATTACGATCTGGATTAACACTTTGCCCTTAGGTTTGTCCTTCATGATGCTTTGAATTTCTTCGAATACATGAACAGCATAGGCTTTGAACCGTTCCACAATACTATCCTGTCCGGATTTCATTGTAATACAGCGCACCCCGTCTATTTGGGTTTCTATACTCTTCGGAGTAACACCGTCCGGCTCGCAGAGTATTACTATATGTTGGGCATAATCAGGCTCTGTGACTTTCTGAGGAACAGCTTGTTCCTTCCAGCAGGGATGAAGCATCAGAGTACTGCGAGTCGCTGAACTCTCCAACGAACCCACTTCTCCTTCCAGCATTCTCAATAAGACGCCCTTCATCCGCACGCGAATCGTTCCTTGATCGTCGCATAAAGTAATATTGAACTTCCATACCCTATCTCCGGTTCTGCCGTCGTTACCGTATTCAATCACAGCCCACATTTGAGAAGTGCATCTTCCAAAGATCTCAACTTCTTGCAGCGCAAAAGGCAAAAGTGGTGTAAGGGAGTTTACGTTATTCATATCATCCTTGCCTATAATTAAACCGATGGATGCTTGCAAAGCTGAATCCATCAAACTGGGATGAAGGGCAAACCGGTCTTGAGTGCCAGTGGTAACGGAAGGCAAAAGCAATTTTGCCAGTACTTGCCCCTGTCCTACATACACTCTCTCAATCCCCTGCTGTGCCGGTCCATAGGTAATCCCCATGGCCTTAAAGGCCTGGTAACATTGAGTGGACGAAAGAATATTCTCACAACACTGAGCTTGTAAAGCGACCAGGTCTACGGTTGGAATTTCTGCTATCGAGCTCAACACTGCTTTCCCTTGACTATGTGCTATAGGCCCTATACCGGATTCTTCGGACTCGCTATAGATTTCATAAGCAATCTCTCCATTGTCTTCGGGATAAAGTCCGATATGCACTTGTACCGGCTGTTCTCCTACGGCAATGGGTCGAGTCCAAACAACATTCTTCAGTCCAATTTGGGTATGGCCTTCCTCTAGACCTTCTGCAGCCTGAGCTACTGCCGCCCGTGCCATTTCAAGATAGGCCACCCCGGGCAATACCTTCCACCCCTTTATAAGGTGATCGGTAAGGAAAAACTCCCTGCCCGTAAAGGCCGAACTGAACCGCTGTTCAGAGAAGTTTGAAGTGTTTCTATGTAATAGGGGATGAATAAAAGCTACTGTTTCCGGGGCTGCCGTACTGCCGGTAAATGTAGGCTTGGTTTCAGGCACCCAATAGCGTTCCCTGGCAAAAGGATACGTTGGGAGGCTGATTTTACGAGGCTTTACATCGTCATAGAGTCTATTCCAATCAAAACTTAGCCCTTTAACCCAAAGATCGGCCAGTTTTGCATATTTTCTGCGCTCAACCCATTTCGCAATAGCTTCCTGCAATTCTTCATCTGCTGCAAAAACAGCCAACGCATCCTTATTGCGTTTGACTTGTCCTCGATATATCCCTTCAATATCGTCCTGCCCTTCTACAAAACCGCTCAATTTTTCTTTAAGCTCCTTAATAGAATCTACCACCACAGCCAGACGTTCTTCCATGGCTTCGCGTCCTACTTGAAGAGTATAGGCTATATCCGCTAAGTCAGTTTCTGAAACTTGCTCCTTCCGGATAGCAGCAGTCAATCGCTGCGCCTGCTCCTGAAGTTGCTCTTCATTCTTTGCTGACAACACGATGATTGCAGTATTCTGAGTTGCACTCCTAACTTGAGGTCTTTCCCGGTCAGGAATATACTCTGAAATCACTATATGGGCATTGGACCCTCCTGCCCCAAAGGACGAAATGCCGGCAACCCTTGGATGCTCCCTGCTTTCTCCATTCATCTCCGCTATAGGCCGTTTCCATTCCGTAAGCTCTTGCTGGACTACAAAAGGTGTATGGCTGAAATCAATGTTGGGATTAAGCACCTTGGAATGCAGGGAAGGCACTAATTGGCAGTACTTCATTTGCAACAGTACTTTCGTCACCCCTGCAATGCCTGCCGCACTCTCACAATGCCCAATATTCGATTTTGCCGACCCGATAGCGCAATACTGTTCATCCTTTGTATATTTCCGGAAAGTTTTAGTCAAACCGGCGATTTCAATGGGGTCCCCTAAGGAAGTCCCGGTACCGTGAGCTTCCAGGTAACTGATCATCCTTGGATCGACTCCAGCTTCCTTTATGGCTTGTCCAATGGCGCTGGCTTGAGCATGAGGGTTAGGAACAGTATACCCATTGGTTTTCCCACCATGGTTAACGGCAATCCCTTTTATAATTCCATAGATATGATCACCATCGGCAATTGCTTTGGACAACGGCTTGAGCAGTACCGCCCCCACACCCTCTCCAGGTACATATCCATCGCCTCCCTGCCCAAAGCTTTCACACCGTCCCTTGCTGGATATAAATTTATCCTGGGCAAGAAATAGATATTTATTAGGATGTATCGAGATATTGACACCTCCCGCAATGGCAACCTTGCATTCATCCCGTTGTAAGCTTTGACATGCCAAATGGATCGCGGTCAGCGAAGAAGAACACATGGTATTTACAGCCATGCTAGGTCCATGAAAGTTACAAAAATGGGAAACTCGATTGGCGATGGATGCAGAATTTCCCCAAAGAGCGGTGGGCCTGCCCTGAATTGTTTCCTGGGCTCCATAGAGCTGGTATTCTTCATTCATCACGCCCACATACACACCTACGTTACCGCCCAAATCAAAATTTTTGTACGCATCAAGAGTATCGCGAGTGTATCCCGCATCTTCCAGGGTTTCAAAGACACACTCCAGGAACAAACGCTCCTGAGGGTCCATGCGTTCAGCTTCATACGGTGATATATTGAAGAAAAGAGGATCAAACTGATCTACTCCATCCAGGAACCCTCCCCATTTGCTATAGGTTTTTCCAGGCTTGCTCTTATCTTCATCAAAATATAGGCTATGATCCCATCGTTCTCTTGGGATTTCCGTGATACAATCCCTACCCTCTCGCAAATTATCCCAGAACTCCTGAATATTTCCCGCTTTAGGGTAACGCCCGGAAACACCGATGACAGCAATATCCAGAGGTCCTCTTGCTTCTTTCCGGTCTTCCCTGCGAATGTATGCAGACTGTAGATATCCATGACTCCTAAGAACTGATTTTACAGGCTCTATTCCATCACCGGAATCCTTCAAAGCCTCAGCAACTACTGTTCTCTCCTTAATGTCCAGTAATTCTGTCAATCGATCCCGGTAAAATTCAAGAAAATATCCGGTTAATTCCTTAATGTTTTGGTATTCAAAAAATAACGTTTTGGGTAATGAACCAAAGTTTTTTTCTAACTGACGGGTTAACTGCAATACCATGACCGAATCTACTCCGTATTTCTCCATTGGCTCATCCGCTTCAATTTGATTGGCTGGCAGCTTGATGGTAGCTGAAAGCAGCTTTTTGAAATAATGTATTGCTTTTTCCCGGAATAAGTCCTCCTCTGCCAGGATGGCTTTGCTTTCCTCTATAACCAAAGGCCTTTGTAAAACACCCGCATATTTTTCAACAATATATTGCGCCAGGCTATTCAGGGTTTGGTACTCTGGAAATAGACTTTGACCCATTTCAAGGTTATATTCCCGGTTGATTTTATTGATAAACTCCGTCAGAGTCACCGGATCAAAGCCATAATCACTTAGCTTGGCATCTGCGTCAATATATTTAGGGTTAACATTAAGCAATTCCGATACAGTTTTCGTTAAAGTCTCATGCACTTTTCCCGATAAATTGCCGGTACCGGCTGCTGTTACAGGGTATGTTCCGTGAATCGCCATGGAGGATACCCCGGATGACCCAACGGATCCAACTTTCCCTTCCAGGACTCTGGTTGAGAATCCCTTCATCCGAACACATATTTTACCTGTTTCATCACATAAATCAACATCAAGTTTTCGCACCTTGTCTCCGGCTTTGCTGCCTTCACTATACCGAATCAGAGTCCACATTGAGGAAACGCACCTTCCAAAGATTTCAAGTTTTTGCATAGCAAAGGGTAAAACCGTTTTGAGAGAGCTTATACTGTCTACATCGCCAATACCCACCATCAAGCTTAAGGATGCCTGCAATGCCGAATCCATCATACTGGGATGGAGGACAAATTCTTCCCGTATCCCGGCAATAGAGGAAGGGAGAGACAGTTTCGCCAGTACTTGATCAACTCCAATATAAACCTGCTCAATCCCCCGGTGTCCCGGGCCATACGAAAGCCCCATCCTCTCAAAAGCCTCGTAGCATTGAATGGGTGAAAGGGAGCTTTGGGTACACTGCGCCTGTAAAGCCTTAATATCAAGGACCGGAGTTTCCATAGTCGGATTTAATACCGCACTGCCCTGACTGTATACGATCGGCTCAGTATCAGCTTCCTGCGTCTTGCTAAAGATTTCATAGCCAATCTCTCCGTTTTCTTCCGGATAGAGCGCAGTGGATATCTGAACCGGCTCATCCCCAACAGCAATCGGTCTGATCCAGACAATGTCTTTAAGGCGGACCAATATCCGACCTTCTTCCTTGTGCCCTATTGCCTTCTCTACTGCCGCCCGGGCCATTTCAAGATAGGCTACCCCGGGCAAAACACGCTCTCCCTTCACAATATGATTTGACAAAAAGAACTCTTCTCCAGTAAATATTGAACTAAACTTTGTTCCGTAGATATCGGAAATGTTCTGATGCAGCAGTGGATGAAGAAGGGTTGTACTAGGTATTCCTGTTGCTGCCGTAGTGCCGGCCTTAGGTATCCAATAACGCTCTCCGGCAAAAGGATAGGTTGGTAAACTAATGCGGCGGGGTTTAACGCTGCCGTATAATTGATTCCAATCAATGTTCAAGCCTTTCACCCACAATTCCGCTACCTTATTAAGTTTCCCCTTGCTAATCCAGGCCTGCAGTAAGGTTTTCGCGTCTTCATCCCTTTCAAAGACCGCCACACCATCCTTACTTTTTTTAACTTGGGCAGTCAGCAATCCCGCCGAGGAATTATTGTCGCTATATTCCTTCAATGTCCGTAACAGGGACTCTCTCGAATCCGATAAAAAAGCCAAACGGTAGTTCATGGCTTCCCGGCCAACCTGTAGGGTATAAGCCATATCTGCCAGGTTGAGATCTTCCTGTAATGTAATCCAGTTCCGCATGCGTTCCGAATAATTTTTTAACTGTTCCTCACTTCTGGCAGACAGTACAAAAAGTATAGGATTACTTTTATTAATTGGACTCTGCTCTCCAGTCATTGCAGTTTCCGGAATATATTCTTCAACCACTGCATGAGCATTCGTTCCACTAATTCCTGTTGTACTAACAGTCCCCAATCTTGGCTGCTGGTTCTTCATTTCCCATATTTGATTCTCCCTGTACAGAGTAAATGGACTCTCTGCAAAATTTATATATTCATTATTAGTTTCATAGTTGCATAAGGCCGGAATCGTTTCATATTTCATTGCCATTAATATACTAATTAAACTAACTACACCCGATGCTGCAAATGTATGTCCTATGGAGGGCTTAACGGACCCTAAAACGCAGTATTGTTTCTTATCCGTATATTTACCGAAGGCATTGGACAACGCCTGAACCTCTATAGAGTCTCCTAATTTTGATCCTACACTATGGGACATAACATATTGAATATTGTCTGGATCAATATCATATTTGTCATAGATATCTTCAATTAATTGGGCTTGCCTTAAAAGGTTTGGGGCTGTTATCCCATTGGTTTTTCCATCATAATTTACTCCACTCGCTTTTATGCATCCATAAATATGGTCTTCATCCAATATTGCTTTTGACAATGGTTTCAGCAATACAACAGCCACTGCTTCACTAGGTACCAATCCATTGGCACGCTGGTCAAAAACATAGCTTTTCCCATCCGGGGAAAGCATATCAAATTCACTCAATCCTATATACGGCATTGGAGACATCAGTAAACTGACACCACCGGCTAAAGCCATTTCACACTCTCCCAGGCGCAGGGCCTGACATGCCTGATGTATAGCCACGAGGCCGGAAGAACACGCCGCTGTCAACGATAAATTAGGTCCTTTTAAGTCCAGTGCATAGGCAATACGAGCAGATAGGGTAGCATTTTGGTTACTATTAATCTGTCCCTTATTACCGGATAAGTATCCATATTCCCCCTCTTCAACACCTACATAGACTCCGCATGACGTTCCTCGGATTCGTTCCCCCATATATCCGGCATCCTCTACGGCATGCCATGCCTCCTCCAAAAACACCCGTTGTCTGGGGTCCATAAGTTCTGCTTCCTTAGGGGAAATTTCAAAAAACAGGGGATCAAACCGATCTATATCCGATATAAAACCGCCCCATTTGGACTTGCTTTTTCCTGCTTCATCATGGGAACTTCCATAGTATTCCCTCCAATCCCAGCGGTTCGCCGGAACTTCCGTAATACATTCCTTACCCTCTTTTAGATTGTTCCAAAATTCCTCAACGGTATCGGCATTTGGAAACCGTCCGCTCATCCCAATCACTGCAATGGGCTCAAGAATACTTTGTGAAATGCTCCTGGCTGCAAATCCGGATCTTCCAGGTTCCTGCTGTTTAAACGCGGCCGCTGCAGCGGAACCCATTGGTGAAATCATTTGCTCCGTAACATCTTCACTGTAAAACTCCTGGATAACTTCCTGATGTGCCTGCAGGAAATACTGCGTTAATTTTTCTAACGTTGGGTACCCGAAAAACAGCACCGGTGTAATTTCTATGCCGTAATAGTCGGTTAATAAAGCAGCAAGTTCAGCTAAACTAATGGAGTCAAATCCGAAATCCGCTAAATTTGCATCTACATCCAGCCTGTCTTGAGAAATTTTAAGCAATTTACCTATATGATCTTTCAAATCCATTTCCAAACATTGCTTCAAACTCAAACCCTGCATTTCTGCTCGTCTTCCTCTGGATAAAGCATTGGAATTGGTTTGGACTGATCTGGAGGATTGGTTCTGGTCCACGCCTAAAAAACGCTGCACGCGGCTGCGTTGTCCCACCAGTAGTAAATGTTGCGTGCCGTTTTGGGTCAACAGACCGTCAAAGGCGGCAATGCCTTCTTCCGATTCTAAAAAGCGCTGTCCGCTGGATTTCAAGTACATTTTGGTGTTTTCTTCATCTCCAACACCCATGCCCCCCTCTTTCCACAAAGGCCAATTGATCACAACTGCCTTGCCCTGGCGCTGTTCCTGATTCCGGTAATTGGCATATGCCATCTGGAACCGGTTGCCGATGGAATAATCACAAGAGCCAAAATCACCCAGGATCGCTGAAGATGAAGAAAAATAGCAGATAAAATCAATGGCTTCCTCCCGGAGCAATTCATCAAGTACAAGAGTCCCTTTAATTTTAGGAGCAAGCACCTTTTCAAAATCCGCGATCTCCTTTTCAAGAATGCTTTGAATGCCTTCAATTCCCGCTGCATGGATTACTCCGTGTATCCCTCCAAACTGTTCTTTTGCCCGGCTTACCCCTTCCCTCATCAGGTTTACATCGCAAACATCGGCTTGCACATACATAACTTTACTACCTGAATCTTCTAAGGCTTTGATTTTACATTTTTTCTCCTGATTAAGTGGGGACCGACCGGTGAGTATTAGATTCATAGACTGTGTTTTTGCAAAGTGTTCCGCAAACAAAAGGCCAAGCCCGCCGCAGCCGCCGGTAATAAGATAGGTTCCTCCAGGTCGAATCAAGCTGCTTCCTGCTTGCATTGTCGTGGGTTTAATCCTGTACACATACCGTTTTCCTTCTTGATACAAAGCACTTTGAAGTTTAGCGGCCTGTAATTCCGCCCATAGTTTCCGCACCCAATCTTCCATTGCAGTTTTCCGGTTTTTTCCGGAAGCTTCTTGATAAATTGCAGCTACTCGCGTATTCGGAAGGACAAGCCCCAGGGAACGTTCAAAGCCAATCCAGGATTCAAGGAAGCACCGGTCCAGTGCATTATCAAATTGACAGCCTAACAGAACCCCTCTTGCTTTTAGCTTTGTGGACGCAATGCCCTGTAAAATATAGACAATAGGGGAAGTATCCTGAATACAGCTTTTATCCTCAAGCGTCCATAGATACAGCATCGCATCTACTTCACCATAATCTTCCTGGATGCTCTTAAACGCCTCTCTATAACTGTTTCGATCTTTTCGAAAAATATCATATGCATGCTGGGATTGTTTTTTATAGGTTGTACTTTGTGAGATAAAAATAACCTTCGTTTGCGGATCAAGAGCTTTCAATGTTTCAGTAATCGTATGTTGATTTTCCGGATTTGAAACAAAACAAACCAGAGTTTTAATCCCCAGCGAGTAAGTACCCGGCAAAGCCTGTTCTTGCCAGTCTTCTTTAAAGGTCATCATCTCAAAGGCTTCCTGTTCTTCGGGAACGAGCGCCTTTGGCGAGCTGATTTCTAAAAGGGAAGCACCGTTTTGCCCAGGTACCCAATAGCTTTCCCTGGCAAAAGGATACGTCGGAAGGCCGATTCGATCAGGCTTAGTTTCACCGTATAATAAGTTCCATTCTATATCCAAGCCTTTTACCCAGGCTTCTGCCAATTTTTCAAATCTCCCCTTATTCATCCATTCACAAATTAGTTCTCGGGAGTCTTCCTCTGTCATAGAAGGATTGGTTGTATCCGTATTTTTTGAGACGCGCCCCTGATAGCAATTCCCAGTCTCGTTTCTATTTTGTAAAAATGCTTCCAAACTTTGGATTAATTCAGGAACTTCCCGAACTATAAAGGCCACCCGCTCTTCCATAGCCTCGCGGCCTATTTGTAAGGTGTAGGCCAGATTTGCCAGATTAACTTCCCTGTTGTGCAGGAAGCTTCCCTTCGGAGGTGTTACGGCAGAGTCGGAAGATGTTACACTACACACTTCCACAGCCTCTTGATGATAATCAAGAAGATAGGCGGCAACATCGGCAACGGATTTTCTTTGCATCATTTCCTTAGCATCAATCTCAATTTTAAGCTTTTCCCGGATTTTTTTCATCATTTGTGCTATATGAACAGGTTCTACTCCGTAGTCATCCCACTCTTGTTCGATTTCAACTGCTTCTTTCCCCACATGAAGGATGCCAGATAATATCTCACAAATCCTATCCGCTAAAAATTGCTGAATTTTTGTTTTACCTTCCGCTTTGCTTTGTTGATGGTTTTTGTCTGTAGGCAATTCTCTTAGGAACTCAAGCATTTTTTTCACATACGCTTGCAGCCGTTCCTTATTCTTGGCAGAGAGTGGAATGATTGCAGGAGCCGCTTTGCCAGGAGCACTTATGGTGACCTGCTGCTGTGTTTCTTCCGGGAGGTATTCTTCCAGTATAAGGTGAGCGTTTGATCCATAAGCACCAAAGGAACTAATCCCTGCCCGACGGGGATAGCTGACTCGCTTACCGTTTTCCATAATGACCGGCTGTTTCCACTCTTCAGTTTGATGTTGTATATAAAAAGGTGATTGTTCAAAATCAATATATGGATTAATTTCCTCTGAATGCAGAGAGGGAACAAGGGTTTTATGATAGAGCTGGAGGGCAGTCTTGTGCAGGCCACTGATACCCGCAGCAGACTCTGCATGTCCAATGTTGGATTTTATAGATCCAATGGAACAAAATTGCCGGTCCTTTGTATGGTAACGAAATGCCTTTACCAATCCCTGAATCTCAATAGGGTCCCCCAAAGATGTCCCTGTCCCATGAGCTTCAATGTAGCTAATGGTTCTCGGGCTAATCCCCGTTTTTTCCAAACACATCCCGATGATATCCGCCTGAGCCACCGGGCTTGGTACTGTAACCCCACTCACAGTTCCCCCATGATTGATGGCACTCCCTTTAATGACCGCATAAATGCGATCCCGGTCTTGGATAGCTTTACTCAACGGCTTTAATAGGACCGCTCCGATACCTTCTGCCGACACATAGCCATCGCCTCCCTTGCCAAAGGTATGGCAATACCCGTCACTAGCATGCATATCCATCATTCCATAGGTTAAGTATTTACTGGGATGTAAGGATAAATTTACTCCACCTGCCAGAGCTACCTCACTTTCCCCACGCCGAATACTCTCTATTGCTAAGTGTACGGCAATAAGGGAAGACGAGCACACTGTATCAACCGCCATACTGGGTCCATGAAAATTACAGAAATAGGAAACTCGATTGGCAATTAGCGCGTAGTTCAATGAAATAGGAAATACCTGTCCCCGGGACATAGCCTCGGCTTGAATCAGTGTATAATCTTTATGCATCACCCCGGCAAATACCCCTACATACCGCCTTTTATTCAAACCACGTGGCGAAACCAGCGTCTTTGGTGTATAGCCGGCATCCTCAATAGTTTCCCAGCAAGTTTCTAAAAACAAACGTTCCTGAGGGTCCATCGCTTCCGCTTCCCGTGGTGATATACGAAAAAATTGGGGATCAAAGCAATCCGGATCATCAAGAAAACCACCCCATCTTGAAATGTTTTTTCCCGATGGTGCCTTTAATCCTTCAAGCCGCTGCCAGTCCCAACGGGACTTTGGGATTTCACTGATGCAGTCCTTCCCCTCTTGTAAATTAATCCATAATTTATGAAGGTTTTCGGCCCCAGGATAGCGCCCTGCCATCCCGATAATGGCAATATCCTCTTCTGTAGCAGGTATCGTAGCATCATGCGGAATCCCCGGAGCAACACTTTGAGATTCAGGATTCTTTTTCACAATAGGGGGGGGCGGTACCGGTTCAGCGATTGGAGTTTCCCTGAACCGGTCAGGATAGTTGCTTGATAAGTAATCGGCCAGTTCTCCAATGGTAGTATACTCAAACAACAGTACCGGAGTGAGTTGAATGGAAAGCCTCTTCTCAATCTCCTTCACCACTTCCAGCAACATGGAAGACTCCAAACCCATTTCATAATATCCAACCCCGGAATCAATCTTATCTACGGATTGCTTTAATTGTAATGCTATCACTTCCTTCAAAAACCGTTGTGCAGCCTTTGACAGGGATGAATCCGACTGGATAACCACATTGTTTGACAGCTCCTGCTGGATTTCCCGTACCGCTTCACCGGACTGGACAAATTCCGACGGAACAATCCCGGTTTGAATCAGCCGGGAGTCTTTTGTTGGCCCCATAGCCCTCTTTTGATGAGGAGCAATTAATTCAACTTCTCGAACAAACTTATTGATGAAGTTTTTTAATTCTCCAACTTTTTCTCCGGATTCATTAAAAAACTCCATGGTCACATAAACGAGTTCTTTTTTTCGTTGAATTGATGACGCTTGAATCCTGATTATACACTGTTTTTGCAAAAGGGCTGAAGCACAAAAGGATTCATAAAATAACGGCAGGAATAGCCGTGGTTCCTCTTGATCCGAATTCGGTGCCTCACACAATATCCCCGATCCTATAGCACTGCCGTCAATTAGAACCGGATGGAACATGAAATCTTCTGCACTGGAAAGTATATTATCCCCAAGGGAAATATCAATAAGGGTCTCTCTCTCGTCCTTATAAACCTTTCCCTTTGCTTTCATAAATCCGGAATGCACCAAATCCAACTGCCGGCACTGTTCGTATGCTTCGTTTAAATCAGCCTCTCTCTTTGGCAATTGCTTCATTGATTTTATATCCAGCATTTCTTCAAATACTACAAGATTCCGCTTATGCATTTCAGCAGTGACATAAAGCTTTTTATCCTGCACTGCAATTCCACTGTGCTGTTCCTGCCCCTCGATGCGAACCTGCCATTGGCCTTCCTTTGTTTCGGTACACGCAACAGAGAGCATGACAGAATAGTCCTGCCCCACAAGTAGTGGTTTATAAATCGATAGATTGCGAAGCTCAAACCTGTTATAATCATAACCATTTTCTCTGAACAATTGGTATATTATATCAATATAAGCCAGTCCCGGTAGTAATTCCTGGCCATAGACCCGATGATTCTTTAGAATTGGGTGATTGATATCTAAAAGAATTTGATCCTGCATTCTTATACCTCCACTATTTTTCGTTTCCAGATACTAACCGTATTATAGGATGTTTGCTGAGGTTCATCTGGTAAAAAATCCTGCTGCCCACTATTACTGGCACTCCGGTTGCTTTGATTTGGCAATGGCGCCAGTGGCTTTATTACTTCCCCGTAACGAACATCGTATGGCTTCAATTCCGGAGGCGGCAGGGGTTTTCTCCTGATCTCACGTGTGGATGGCTCCTTCCAGGCCTCCAGAATCACATGTGCGTTGGTTCCTCCGTCAGCAAAACAGTTTATTGCTGCAATACTGGGGGTATAGCTCCAATGGGTGGGTTTTCGGCAAAAACAAAAGGCTGACGCTTCCATATCATAATGAGCCATTGCCTGTTCAGCAGACAAAAAGGGTACAAACTGCTGGTGTTGTAACATCAATACAACTTTAATAAAGCTCGCGATACCTTCTGCACATAATGGATGTCCAATATTCGGTTTTACTGACCCTAATCCTAAAGGAGATGTGGTAGAGGAACGGTAAACGGAGTGGATCGCCTTAAGTTCAAGCAAATCAGTAACCTCGGAACCTGAACCGTTTACTTCAATATAACTGATATCTTCCGCCCTCTTTCCGCTTTTATCCAAAGCAGCCTGCATAACCGCCTTTTGCGCTTGGAGACTCGGCGTCGCCGGACCGGCGGTTCGTCCATCATTATTGATGGCTACCGCTTTAATAACCGCATAAATTTGGTCTCCGTCTGCAAGAGCTTGCTCCACTGTCTTCAATAATACCATCCCCACACCTTCTCCCAGCACAACTCCACTGGCACGTTTATCAAAAATATGAAAGGATGGTTCCTCACTTAACAGTTTCCGTTGTTGGAATATCTGATGATATTCATCAGTATTCAAAAGGCATACCCCTCCTACCAGGGCAGAAGCAATTTCCTTACTGTGCAAGGCCTGAACCGCCATGTTCATCCCAACTAAAGCTGAAGAGCAGGCAGTATCCACAACAACACTAGGTCCCCGAAGATCAAAAAACTGGGAAATATTTGCCGCCAGATAATTTTGCCCCACTGTCACAATGGGATTTCGCGCTTGCCGAAGACTGGATTCATCCGGCCGGTACCGGCTGCGAGCTCCAAGGTAGACCCCTATTGGTTTCCCCTTGATTTCCTGGTGAGAATACCCTGCATGGTACCATACCTTGAGGCTTTCTTCCAATACCGCAAAGGCTTGGGGGTCCATAGCCTTTGCATCCTCTTCGGGAATCAGGAAGAAGGAGGGGTCAAAATGTGTGATGTTATGAAGCAATCCTGCATAAAAACCACTTGAATATCCCCAGCGTTCCCGCGGTACGGAATAAATTGCCGATCGTCCTTCCGATAGTAACTGCCAATACTGTTCCAACGTACCCGCTCCCGGAAAGCGGCAGGAAAGCCCGATCACCGCAATATCCGACGGTTTGGCCTCATTGCAATGATGGCATTGCCTTTGCAATTCCTGTTTCCCTTCCTGTCTCGGTGAGAAAGCCGATGGTAACGAAGACACTTCCTCCCGAACCGGAGATTCGGATTGTTCCGAACCGTAAACTTCCAAAGCTTCGGATAGGGAAGAAGCATAATTACTTTCAAGCCATGCCGCCAGTGACTCAATGGTTGAATATTCCAGCAAAATGGAAGGATCTAAATCTTCTTTTACCAGTTGACGGATGGGTGAGAGCAATTGAGCCAGCAAAATAGAATCTATTCCATAGTCTTGAAAAGACGTATCTGTCTTCAACTTTGACGGATTCATCCTTAATTCCCTGGAAAACAACGAAATCAACCAGGCTTGGGTTGCATTCATAAGCGTACCGGAACCCTTTAAGGAGTTTGTGCCCATAGGGTTTCGAGCCTGGACACCGATTGAAGGGTCCTCTTTGATTGTGCGCTGCATCAACTGATATGGCTTCCATACATCCTGGTTTACCACTGCCGGTAAGACTATAGGCCCTATCTTCCTGGATAGGATATGATCCAGGAGCCGTAATCCTTCCGCATTCGTAAGGCTTAACAAGCCTGTCTGCCGATATGCCTTGCTTCTGATTTCCCCCATCCCCGTCTCTTTCCAGCTAGGCCACTGGATGCTGACAATTGGGCAGACATGCATGTTCGCTTCTGCAACGTAATCCATATAAGCATTGGCCATGGCATAATCACTTTGTCCTGAAGCCAATGTAGGAATAATTGCAGCGACCGATGAAAATAAGACAAAAAACCGTAATGGCTCATTTTTAAGAGTTTGATATAAAATGTCAAGCCCGGCAACCTTAGGGTTTAACACCCGTTGAATTCCATCAAGTGATTTTCGAATAAAGGCGGGATTCTCCGAATCGCTGAGACCTGCACAATGAATGATCCCCCCGATGGGCCCCATGATCCTTTTGATTTCTTCCAGGCTCTGCTCTACAGCACGCTTATCCGTCAATGAAACGGACAGCACTTGTACCCGTACGCCCTGGTTTTCCAGTGCTTGTATTGCCCGTATTTTTTGCGCAGCAGAGGTATTTTTTTGTGTATAAGAGTCCCACTGGTCCTTAGGAGGTAGTGCTTCCCGACCTGTAAGCACTAAACGTTTGACACCATAGTTTGTTATAAAGTGCTGGGCACATAAGTATCCAAGTCCCCGTGTACCCCCTGTGATCAATAGCACATGATCCTCAGGAAAAACTAGAGTTTCATTTTTCCCTTCCTCTTCCTGATCTTCCTGTAGATACGCTCGATAGCGTTTCTCATTCCGGTAGCAAATTTCCGAATCTTCATTATCCATGAGAAGCTCGGAAGCAATCTTCCGTACCAGCACTTCATCTTCCATAGATAATTCAACATCCATATGTCTTGATCGTAAGTGACTATATTCAGTTTGCAGCATACGGTACAATTCAACACGGGAGGCTCCGGACAGATTGACCACACTATTTTGAAATGATTCCAATCCTTTTGTCACACAAAGTATCATTAAGCCTTCCCGCTGTCCACACTCAATCAATTGTTGGAGCCATGCTATCCAATTTAGTGATTCATTCTTCTCTTTGCCACAACCGACCAGGTCCACACAGCCAGCATAGGAGCTCCATTCTTCCGATTTCTCAGGTTTTGATGCAATATCATTTATATCCAAAATACGGCTTCTATTAAAGTGCTTCGAAAGCCGAATTGCTAATTGCATAGTCTCTTGGGTTGCCAATATGGCAATCGTTCTATTCAATTTTCCGTTGGGAGTAGCAGAATATACTTCCCATTGTTTTTTCAAAAGACATATTTTCCTTTGTATAGATGGATTTTTACTCTGTGCTTTCCATTCTACAAACTGCACCTCCCCAGCCCTCTCACAGGCCGTACCTTGAGCAGGGCCTGCTGCTATAGCACCGGCATATTTGCTTCTGCTGTCGGGTACCCAATAATGCTCCCTGGTAAAAGGGTAGGTGGGCAGGCTAATGCGTGGCATCTTGCTTTCCGTGTACATATCCTTCCAGTTCAAAGCATAGCCCTTCACATATAATTCCGCCAATGCCATTAATTTGTCGCTATATTCCTGCTCATCGATTTCTCCGCCTGCATTCAACTCTTTGAGAACCGTTTTCCCCAATTCCTCAAAAAGGGGCTGCAGCCGTTTTCCTTTCCCTGGACTGTTTTCTCTAAAATATCCGTCAGCCTGGCCCTTTTCCATGACTTCATTAAGCTTTCTTTGAAGTTCCGGAATATCGCTAACCACATAAGCAGCTTTTACTTCAAAATGTTCCCTACCGAAAAGCAGAGTTACACTAATGTCGGCAAGGTTGGTTTGCGGTCCTTTCTTTTCCAGCCAAAGAGCCAAATCCTGCTCTTTCTTTTGTAACTCTTCTTCCGTTTTGGCGGATAAACATATTATATGGTAAGGAAATCTCGGATTGGAAGTTCTGCCGGTAACGGGTGCCTCTTCAAGCACCACATGGGCATTTGCTCCCCCGGAGCCAAAGCTGCTCACCCCTGCCCGTCTCAAAATTTGGCCCTCAGGCAGTTTCCAGGACTTACTTTTATTTACAATGTAAAAAGGAGTCTTTTCCAGCGATATATGGGGATTTAACTCGTTGAAATTCAAAGAGGCGGGAAGCATTTGATGCTGCATGCTCATTGCCACTTTTAAAAGACCCGCGATACCGGCTGCTGCTTCCAAATGGCCGATATTGGTTTTGATAGAACCAATGCCGCAGTAATGTTCTTGAATTTTTCCTTCTGCCTTTGAAAGCAGGGAAAACGCCTCTTTTATCCCGCTGATTTCGATAGGGTCACCCAGTGAAGTGCCGGTTCCATGAGCTTCAATATAGCTTATCGTTTCCGGCTGGATATCTGCGGTTCTATAAGCTTCCATCAGCAAGGCAGCTTGCCTGTCAGGATTCGGTACGGTCAATCCGCTTGCCTGACCACCATGGTTGATGGCTGTACCCTTAATCACAGCAAGAATATTATCCCGGTCACAAAGAGCTTTCTCCAATGGTTTTAGAAGCATCATCACCGCACCCTCGCCTCGTACATAACCGTTGGCCTCTTTATCAAAGGTTTTGCATCTTCCGTCTTTGGATAGCATTCCTGCCTTATAGTAAGCGATACTGTTGAATGGATGGCACATGACGTTAATACCGCCCACGAAGGCTTGTTCACATTCTCCCGCTTGCAACGATTTTACCGCTTCATGAACAGCAACCAATGAACTGGAGCAGGCCGTATCGATTAGAATACTGGGCCCATGAAAATCATAGAAGTAAGAAATTCTGTTAGGCAATATGGCCATAGAAGTCCCTATCCCATAATGAGCGTCGATCTCTTCAGGCCGTCTGTCAAGGAGCCTATTGTAATCAGAACCGCTGGCACCAATAAAAACACCCACCTTGCCGCCGGATACTGCTTTCGCTGAATAACCCGCTTCCTCCAGACATTCCCAGCTTAATTCCAATAATATTCTTTGTTGGGGGTCCATGAGCTCTGCTTCCTTAGGAGATATGCGGAAAAAGGAAGCGTCGAAAGTAGCGATTTCGTCTAGAAAACCGCCTACATCAATTCCCTTATGCTTATTATCCACATCAATATTGTCCGGCCAATTCCATCTTTGTAGGGGCATCTTGCTGATAGCATCCTCACCCTCCGCCAACAAGCTCCATAATTGTTCTTTGTTTACAATCCCCCCAGGAAGCCGGCAGGCTGTGCCGATAATAGCAATCTCTTTCCTTTGCGACGATGAGTTGTATGCCACATTCTCAGTTTCATTCCTTTTGCCGCCATCTCCGTAGTCACTTCGTTGTGGAACAACAGTTTCCTGGATTTGTACAATATCTTCATGGTCTTCCAAATCGACATGCTCTTGCAAATAAGCGATAATACGCGCTGCCGTATTGTATTTAAAGAAGAAAGTCGGTTCTATGGCAATTTGATATTCGCAGCAGATCTGTTCATTAAGATCTAATAAATCCGCCGAATCCAAACCCATTTCCATCAAGGGCTGCTCTAATGAAAATTCCTCTTGCGCCGTTTTCCCCAGGATAGCAGCTATTTTTTGAACTACAAATTCCTGAACAGTCCTGGCTTTTCCGGTGGTTATTGTATTAGCGGTTTTTTCCGGGCATTTGCCGTCCACTTGAATATCATTGCGTTGGCGGTTATAAACGTCATATTCCACCAGAACACCGTACCCTTCGTTCTTCTTATCTTGAGGACGGTAATTGGGAACCAGTTCCTTAATTTGCGCACCATGCAATTCATGAAATCGTAAAACAGTATCCACCAATCTTCCATTTTCGTTCCGGAGATTTATATATTCTGCGGGAGTTGTATATGTATGCTTGTGATAATCCTTACACTTTGTAACAGCCACTATTGTATGAACCCCATTCATCAGGGTACATAACTGCAGCATAAACTCCAGCAACTGGTCACCTAAGTTTTTATGCTGTAGTTCAGGCAGAACATTTACAGTCAACAGTTGAACAACCGGCCCATCTTTTCTGTGAAGTCCTTCCACCGTTTCAAAGGAAAAACTTTTTATATCTTCTGCGCTGTCAATACGTTGAGAATAGATTGAACCTACTACTTGATTATCTATTTCAAGCACCAATTGTCCTTTCGGATATTGCTGTATTCTTTTTTCCAGCACGGACACAGGCCTCTGCAATTCCGGCTCCCAACACCTTTTTTCCAGTTGCTCCAGTGCCGGCAAATCCTTTTCCTGCGCGTACCGAACCCTATATTCCCTCTGCTCGAAGCAATTGAGTGTAATTTGGCTAAAAGGAAGCATTTTAGGATATTTTTTGAAAAAATTCTGATTGGGAAATAAACCGGTTTCAGCTGCCGCTAGTAAGAACATATCCGCTTCTACCAGCAACTGGTGTGAGAATCTATGGCAGGCGTCGAAATGTAAACTTTCACACTTGTCTATGAATCTGCTAACTGTTTTTGGCTCTAAACAGTGTGCTTCCAGCGCAATCAAGCCATGCTTGCCTATAACTGCCGACCATTGTTTAAGGCGCTCTACCAGGTTCTGCATAACGAAACTCGAAGGTATTGCACTCCCTTCTCCGTCAACATAAACAGCTGTACTTGAGATATTGGGTCGAGGGTTTTCGGCTGAAGTATCCGCGGAAGAAACATAGGGTCGGGGATGGTAGAAAAAGGAGTGGATATATAAAATATTTTCTACATCCGAAATTCCGGTATTTCTAAGGTTGGCTACCATTTGTTCAGGATCACCAATATCGCCTTTCAACACAACGTGTTCGATACCTTCCAGTATAGCAGCCGTTTCTTCCAGTGCTTTCTCATCGGAATCCATTGCTATAAGCTTGACTGGATACTCCTTGATAACTTTGCCTCGTAAGGATTTATTCTTAATAGCCTCATATATTTTTTTCAGGAGTATTCCGTCTCCACATTCCATGCTCGCTATATATTTGGGTTGTTCTTCAAAAGGTACCCGGTTAAATATAGAAAGGATAATTTCTTCCATATCGGAGTAGTATTCCTTATACCGGAACTCGCTTTCCATTTTATGCAAAGTAGCTCCTAATCGCAATTCGTAGTTAAATACCTCTTGTTCAAGAACTGATGATTTACAATCACCAAATATCACTTCTGATATATTGCACAGTATCGGTTTGTATGAAGCAACCTCTACCAGCATACAAATTCCTTCCAAAATATAAAGGCCTTTGTCGGTAAAAAGAGCAGTTCCCTCCTCTTTTGCCAACCAGCCTTTATGGATAAAAAACTCTATAATTTCCTCACTTGCAGCAGGGTTTATCTCTGAAAACAATAGTTCTTTCCGATTGCCTAGACTTTTTAACAGATTATTTTCCTTTAAAGCCAGAAGTAAAGGAACGACCAGCATGCCATCTAAATAATCTGCAATCATTGAATTGGCAAGGTTCCAACCTTTACGGGACAATTCCATCCACTTTCCCAGCTTATGTCTTTTCTGCCTTTTATTTAAGTAGTCGTTCATTGGGAAAGACATTAGTTTCATAATATTTTCCGGGATTTTTACATGTATATCCGATTCCGCAGTTAATGCATATTCATCTTCGTCGTTTCGAGAAACCCAATTTAAGGATTCCAGCATATGTAACGCTGCTCGTAGATGACCGCTATTAGCCTGTAATTCTTTAGCAAGGTCTTTGAATGGAACAGGGCAGGATGAATTTAAAGCCTTAAAAAGCCCCTGTTTTTTACAGGCAAGAATAACAGGAATAGCTGCATAGCCATGTGCGTAATTGTTTAAAACAGTCAACATATATTCACCCACTTAATCAAGTTGATAATTCGTTAAGTTTTTTGTAAGGCTTACCTATCAATACGGCACTTTGTACCTTATCATTATCCGACGGGTAAAACATCTGGCTTTCGAGGCAGTTTATCCGCCGGATCAATTCAGAACCAAAGCAGGCGTATCCATAAGACAAAATACTCGTAAACTCTATAAACTAAACTCGCGTGGTAATTCTGCGAGCATTTATTACAAACTCCTGGGGAAAGTTTCATAGCGTTGGTTTAATATTACCGCAGCTTCATTCATTAGCCTCTCGGCAATCTCATCAACATGCCGGTTTCTCCAGTTTTCCCAGGCAGTTCCTTTAACCCACTGATTAAAAGCTCCCAATGCCGGGCCACAATGGACTTGATAATCTACTCTGGATTCTTCACTTCCGCTCAAAGCAAGGCGGCTGCTATAACTAAAATACCACCTGAAAATCATGGCCATTTTATGTTTGGGGTTTCGTTCGGCTTTTTCGATTTCTTGAGCCGGGTAACGAGCTTTGATATCCTCATAGATTTCTTCAAAACTTCTTTTAAAATACTTTTCCTGGATTTGAATTCTGGTCTTTTCATCAATTTCATCCAGAGAATTATATTGGCGATATAACTCATACAGCTTATTCGCTCGAGCCGGAAAGAACACTCCTCTTTTCAACACTTGAACTTTAGCTCCTAGTTCAAACATATCACCCGCCGGTGCATATTCGGTATCCTGAACATTTATTTCCTGCAATAGGTCTTTTACTGTATCGCTGGTAGCCGCCTCTACCGTGCATTGGTTGATTGAACCAGTCATAATAAAGTCTGCACCTAATATAAAAGCTGCTGCCACTGCATCAGGGGTTCCAATCCCACCGGCCGCTCCAACTCGAATTTTCTTACCATATCGATATTTTTGCATCATTTCGTCCCTTAGCCTGGTCATTGCCGGCATCAGAGTATAGGCTACACCGCCATCCGTATGCCCGGCAGAATCTGCTTCTACACAAATATCATCTGCTACAGGAATTCCCCTTGATAACTCAGCTTCCTCCGGTGTAATTTTATTTTCTGTCAAAAGCTTTTGAAGAATATGTTCCGGTGCAGGACTCAAAAACGCTTCCGCTACCTCCGGACGGGATACTTTTGCTATAATATTGTTTGTTGTTATGACCTTACCGCTTTTATCACGTTTCAATCCTTTAGCATGAAATCTTACCAAAGCCGGCGTAACATTTAAAAAAGCTGCTACTTCCAAGTTCCTGACCCCATACTTTAAAAAGAGGTCTATCGTTTTATCTTCCATTTGAGCATTGTTCAGGTTATGTACCATGTTTATGCCATAGGCTTGTTCCGGTGATATTTTTCTTTGAATGTACTGAATGCCATCCTCAATTTGCTGCAAATTCAAACCCCCGGTACCGAAAAAGCCCATCATTCCCGCTTTGGACATTTTTACCACCAGTTCCTGAGATGCGATTCCACGGTACATTCCACCAGCCAGGTATGCATATTTAAGGTTATAATCTTCTTTGAACTTAGGACTTCCTAAAGATGCCGCAGTGGCTTTTGGAGGTGTAAATGACGGGTGTGCGGGGTTCGGTGGTATTTGTTTTCTTTCCTCTTCATCAGAGACTTTTTCCCGGCTGACTTGTATGTATTTATAATTTTCAGTAGACTCTACTGTCCTGTCTGTTACCAATGTAATTGGCTCCCTGCGTTTTTCCTGTGTTTTATCAACTTCTTCATCCTTAACTATTAGTGGCTCTGCTTCTCTTTTAATCCGTTGAATTAATCCTGTCAGAACCTTTCCCGGTCCGATTTCCTCAAACTCCATCTCTCCTTTTCCCATTAAAAAGCGGATGCTCTCCGTCCATTTTACCGAATTGTTGATCTGTTCTGCCAATGTCATTTTTAGCATCTCCTGCTTGTAGGGACGGGCGTAAACATTTGAGATGACAGGAATAGATAAGGAATAGAGGTTAAATGTATCTAGATACTTTTCAAATTCCTTCCTTGCTTCGCTCATATATCTGGAATGAAATGGACCGCTAACATTTAGAGGGGTAAACATCTTAACATCTTTGATTGCTTCGAAAACAGGCCTGGCATTGTCAATATCTTCTTTATGCCCTGAAATGACGATTTGATAAGGTGTATTATAGTTGGCAACATCAATGGCACTTAGATTATTTTCCTTTAAAACCGTAGCTACTTGCTCCTCGTTTAGTCCGATTACTGCAGCCATTCCACCTCCGGTAGTCAGGCTCATCAACTCGCCTCTTTTCCTTACCAGCTTTAACCCGGTTTCAAAATCAAAGGCCCCTGCCGCAAATAGTGCACTATATTCCCCCAAGCTGTGGCCGGCGACGAAATCCGGCTTTTTACCGATATCCTGGACTTTTTTCAGATAACTTAATGCGTTGATAACAAATAAAGCAGGCTGGGTGAACTGAGTTCGGCCCAAATCCGAATAAGGGTCCTCTATACAAAGCTTTTTAATAGAATATCCTAAAATCTCATCCGCTTGTGCTGTCAGTTCCTTAAATTCATCAAAGAGTGTGCTTCCCATTCCTTTACTCTGAGAACCCTGGCCGGGAAAAACATATGTTATCATCTCTCTTCGCCTTCCTTTCTGGTTTCTATAAAGCCTATCCTTGAAATAAGCATTCAATATCCTTTAGGTATTTTAGCTCCTGATTAAATGGTGTAATAATGGAATAACACCGACGCATCGAATTTGGGGAAAGATTTTGTTTTGAAAAGTTTGCAAGAGTCCCTGAAGGCCCTAAATCCAAATAGATACATTCATGCTGGCTCTCCAAGTATTGAATTGCCTTCTGAAATTGGATTGGTTTTCTTACTACATCCCACAAAAATTTGCTATTCACTTCCGTGACCCTGCTTCCCAATAAGCAGGATATAAAGGGTATGGAAGGGGTTTTATAAGATTTTGTCTTTAGAAAATCCTTATATGCTCTTTCCGCAGGATCGATAAGTGAAGAATGAAACCCGTAATCAACCGGTAATAAGTGATAAGTAATATTTTTCTTTTCTAGAAAATTTACAATCAAATTTAATTTTTCATTATCTCCCGAAATTACAAAATGAGAATGGTAATTAACAGAAGCTAACTCACTATTTTCATATAGCTGCGGAGTTTCATAGTATAAACTTGGATTGTCAATTATAGCTATCATACTGCCATTACTGCAATAGCTTTCCAAAATAATAGCCTGTTTTACTATGGAGTCAATAACATCTTCTACAGACATAACGCCGGAAACAGCAGCACAAGTGAATTCTCCCAAGCTTGAGCCTAACAAATAATCCGGCATAATTCCTTTTTCCAGCAAAAGCTGACATAATGAATACTCTAACATAAAAATTGCAGGATGAGTATATAAAATAGGGTGGAATTTATCACCCACGCGCTTATGCGGATTATATATTTCATTCACAATTGATTTGCCGATGTGTTTAAATATAATGGCATCCATTTGCATCATGGACTTTTGAAAAGTAGGATGTTTATTGAATAATTCCCTTCCCATATGGTAATATTGAGAACCTTGTCCGCAAAACATAAAAACAATTGGGTTATTCAACATTGTAATCCTCTTTCAGCAATTATTTATTTAAAGTCAAGTGCACCTTTTTGAACCTCTCTCATTAGTAAATTAACAAAGTACTCTTTTTTATCAACTTGGAAATATATCTTTTTCTCTTCAACACGCTACATCGTTTATCCTGGAACTTTCCCATATGAGTGCCCCGGATAAACTGTACATAAGATAACATAGTTTTCTAATTAGAAAAAATCTTTTGATTTGATGTATCTCATATTCCTTATTCATAGTATGCCTTTTGTATACAAACTTACATTTTTATGCAATACAATTATATTTAATTGGCAATAAACAACACAATAAAAAGACAACTACATCTTTTCTCGATTTATTATTAACAGTTTGAAAAGATGATTGAAGGTTTTCAGGAAAACTTAGATAGAAAAGCTTAAGGCTGAGCCAATATGGTGCTGGAAAGCAATTTGCAGTCAGCATTTACGTTATTTTTTCATATAAAAAATTAGAATAACTTTTTTTATAAACCATTATAGCCTTTCGCATAGCTCCGCCATTTCATCCATAATTCTTTATGCACTACCTAACATTTCAACCTATGCTTCCTTTTTTCCACCAAAGTGCCGCAGCTTCTATCGGTTTTCCAAAGGTTATAAGAAGATCGTATTTACTTTGGACAGATCTATGTTATAATAATAAATAGCAAAGCAAAATAGCATAAAGCTATTACGCTGCTAACTCATAAATCATCTGTTTCCGCCAAGAAGTTGCATGATTTATGAGTTTTTTATTTGTTAATTGACATTCTTCGAGTGTCCAAGCCAAAGTAATGTACTTCAATTTCCAAGCTAATAACTATTCACATCAAGCCAATCTATACTTAATATAAAAAGGCTTTCCTGATAATACGAATACTAATCAGGGTAGCCTTTCCTTGTAAAACTTAAGCCTTTATACACATATATATTGCCCATGCGCTTAAAACTTACTAATAGTTTCTATAAGGAAAATACTTTTTTCCCCTGATAGTATGCATATATGTATCTTTTACCTATAATACTTCAAAATTCCCATATGAAACCGTAAAATAAATTACTTTATTGTATATTTTTTACTTTATTGTTTAATTTTAATGCAAAATGAAATCTTTGTCAATAGTCTATAAAAATGTTTTTAGCTTTTTGTAAACTTTTGCGAATAAAAACGGAATTTACATTATATGATAAGAAAAGATACGAATAGCCTCTAATTTTAATAAAGTATGGATTCTTTTGCCGGTACTTTTCTCTATCCGGGTGCTTTAGGTATCTAATCATAGTAATTGCGAGAAGAAAGTTACATAAAGTACCACTCCCTTTCATAATGAATGCTGAAGAGACACTTTTCAAAGTTCTTATGTAAATATCCTGGAAAGGGATAGGTTCATGGTTTTCGCATACCATGAGACTTTCTCCTCTTGAAATGTGATTGTAATATGTTTACAATAATATTTATAAATTCCAAAAAGGAGATGTAGCAGATGGAATGGTACGCCGTATTTGTTGAAAGATCCAAAGAAGAAGAAGTTCAAAAATGGCTTGATTTTTACTTTGACAGAGATACTTTACGTTCACTTGTACCGAAAAGAAGGCTTAAGGAAAAAAAAGCAGGTAAATCTTATTGCATCTTTAAGAAGCTGTTTCCCGGATATGTTTTTATTCATACAACTATGAATTTGGACAAATATAGAATAATAAGGAGTATACCAGGTCTTATACGTATTTTAAATACGGATGAATACTATTCACAAATTGAAGAAAGTGAAATGTCAATAATTTTAAGACTTGTAGGTGATGATTCAATTATTGACTACTCCAGGGTTTTTATAGAAAACTCCAAGGTATTAGTGAAAGAAGGCCCCCTCCGTGGATTGGAAGGCATAATCACAAAAGTTAATACGCATACCAATAGAGCTAAAGTTCAATTAAATTTTATGGGTGAACCAAGATTCATTGACGTGGGTATTGAAATTCTTTATAGTTTTGATCAATCTTAATATCCTAAGAAAGAAATGTCCACTCGCTTATACGTGACCTATACATACAGTAGTGAAGAGGGTATCCTTCATATCTGCCCCGCCAATTGACAAAGAACTAATCTAAAAAACCACTTGTCCTTTAAAGGATAAGTGGTTTTTACTGGTGAGCCATCCGCGACTCGAACGCGGGACACCTTGATTAAAAGTCAAGTGCTCTGCCAACTGAGCTAATGGCCCTTGTTGTGATCATCCGAGATGTTTGTTCCCGTCTCACGAGAATTTATTTTAACAGACATAGGCTCTTATGTCAACACTTTATTGCAAACTTTTTTTCTTTTTATTTTTCAAGAGCCGACTTTCATGAAAATTCCCGATACACCTTTCCTCCTGATACACAATTACTTGTATAAAAATACAGGGAGTACACAATTTGTGTAAACATGAAATAAGCGGGAGTGGCTGGCTCCCGCTTATTTCATATATTAAAAAAAGGAGAAAAAGTTTATAAAAAGTGTATGTTTTACAAATATTATTATACCCGTTTTTGACGATTTAATTCAATGGGCAAAGTGCTTATAAATTCTTTTATCAATGGAAGAAAATTTGTTAACAATTTCGACAAGGTGATTTTCAGCCTTTCCCGATAGGGGCCAAATAGCTTGACCACTGAAGCAGTTAGCAGGGAATTTATCATCCGCTACACCAAAGGAAACTAAAATGGGCTACAGTATACACCATAGCCCATCTGCAAATTACTTACTCAGTCTGTTTTCCAACTTCGCCTTTTCCTCTTCAAAGCCTGGTTTTCCAAGGAGGGCAAACATGTTTTTCTTATATGCTTCTACTCCCGGCTGATCAAAGGGATTCACGCCCAGCAGGTATCCGCTGATACCGCAAGCCTTTTCGAAGAAGTAAATCAGCTTACCCAGATAATACTCGTTTAACTCCGGTATATTCAGGATCAGGTTCGGTACTCCACCATCGGTATGCGCCAACAGGGTTCCCTGGAAGGCCTTTTCATTGATATAGGCAATTTCCTTGCCTGCCAGGAAGTTCAATCCATCTACATTATCCTTATCTTCCTTTACCACCATTTTCTTTCTGGGAGCTTCCACATGAAGTACGGTTTCAAATATGTTCCTCAGGCCATCCTGGATGTACTGTCCCATGGAATGGAGATCGGCAGAGAAGTCTACTCCTGCTGGGAATATGCCTTTCTGGTCCTTCCCTTCGCTTTCACCGTACAACTGTTTCCACCATTCCGTAAAGAAGTGCAGGGATGGCTCGTAATTGACCATGATTTCAGTGGTTTTGTTCTTTCTGTATAACGCATTTCTCACAGCAGCATATTTGTAACAATCGTTTTCCATAAGGTTCGGATTGTTATATTCCTTATGAGCTGCTGCTGCTCCCTCCATAAGCGTATCGATGTCCGCACCGCTGACTGCAATGGGAAGAAGCCCAACGGCAGTAAGAACGGAGAATCTTCCACCAACATCATCCGGAATCATATACGTCTCATATTTTTCTGCTGTAGCAAGCTTCTTCAGCGCACCTCTTTCCTTGTCCGTTGTTGCGTAGATTCTCTTGGAGGCCCCTTCCTTGCCATATTTATTTTCCATGTATTCCTTAAAAATCCGGAAAGCAATGGCAGGTTCGGTTGTCGTTCCGGATTTTGATATTACATTGACGGAAATATCCTTACCTTCCAGAAGTTCCAGAAGATCCGCTATATAAGTGGAACTGATATTGTTTCCTACAAAATAGATTTCAGGAGTCTTTCTTTTAGATTTCGGCAAGCTGTTATAGAAAGAATGGGAAAGCAGGTCGATGGCAGCTCTTGCACCCAGGTAGGAACCGCCGATACCGATTACAACCAGGGCATCGGAATCTGATTTGATTTTTTCTGCTGCTGCTTTGATCCGGGCAAATTCTTCTTTGTCGTAGTTCGCGGGAAGATCGACCCATCCTAGAAAATCGTTACCTGCACCGGTTTTGTTATGAAGCATTTCATGGGCTGATGCCACAAAGCTTTCAAAGTATTTAACTTCATGCTCATGGATGAAACCCAGGGCTTTGGAGTAGTCAAAAGTGATATTTTGCATCGATACAACCTCCTGTTGCATTTTCAACTCAAATTTATTCAAACATTGCCTTTATTTTAACAAAGCTCTGTTAAAAAATCAACTAGATTAAAACGAAAGGCCTCCGCACTCACGGACTTACTGATTCCATCCATATTCGCCTTTTAATTCTACGAATTTTACTATGCCCATGGTTTTTGTTGTTACCTTTCCTCCCTCATCCTTACGAATCAAAAGTAGCTTCTGTTTTCCCTTCACTCCCACGGGAATCACCATTTTCCCTCCCGGCTTTAGTTGTTGCAGCAGGCTCTGAGGTATTTCTCCGGCACCGGCTGTTACAATAATCCGGTCATAGGGTGCAAATTCCTCCCATCCTTCACTACCGTCCCCAATTCGAAACTGAACATTGGTATAACCCAGTTTCATGAGCCTTTCTACAGCCTTCCAGGACAATTCCTTTATTCTTTCTACCGTATAAACCTCTCTTGCCAGTTCCGCCAGGAAAGTGGTCTGATAACCGGATCCGGTGCCGATTTCCAGCACCTTGCAATGCTTGTTCACGTCCAGCAGCTCCGTCATTTCCAGCACAAGGGAAGGCTGGGATATGGTTTGCTCATATCCGATGGGCAGGGCCTCATCGTTATGGGCAAATTGCTTATTTTCATTCTCAATAAAAAAGGATCTGTCCAACTTGTGAAAAAATTCATACAGCTTCATGTCATGCGTTTCATTCGTATCCATTGTTTTTCTCCTTCGCCATGGTTTGGCTTTAAATCCAGTTCCACGGCAGAACTTTGTATTTTTGTATGGAAGAAATCTCTCGGATTTAAAAACTATATCCATACAAACTTATTATTTCTAATTCTAGTAAAAATTAAAACGTAAGAAAAAAGCTTTTCCGTTCATACTATTACTGCAGCTTTCTCATTAAGAATTGAGTGAGTAAGAAGCAATAAATTACCATCCCTAAAAGGTTAAAAGGCAGGTGAATTCTATGTCAAGACCAAAGACTCCTCTCGTTGAAGGCAGCAGAGAGGCATTAACAAAATTCAAACTCGAATGTGCGCAGGAAATCGGACATTTACAGTTTGCAAAGGAAAACAACGACCATTATAAGGGAGACCTGACTTCCAGACAGAATGGCTTGGAAGGCGGCCCTATCGGCGGTCAGATGGTTAAGAAAATGATCGCAATGGCAGAAAGCCAGTTAATGAAATAATAAAAAACGCTGATAGTTTTTATAGGACTATCAGCGTTTTTTGTTATCACTCTCTTAGTTGTGCATCCAGGTTATTTTTCAGCCCATCCAGTATCTTCACCATGGCTTTGTTTACATCTTCGTCCGTCAATGTTCGGTCTTCCGCACGGAATGTGATGGAGTAGGCAACACTCTTCATTCCTTCTGGCACCTGTTTGCCCTTGTACACATCGAAGAGCTTGATTCCTTCAAGAATCTTGCCTCCCCGCTGGCGAAGCACATCTTCAATCTGTTTTACGAGAATTTCATCTTTCACCAGCATGGCAATATCCCTTGAAACTGCGGGAAATTTGGGCAGTGCTTTATACTGGGCTGCTTCTCCGGCATTTTTTATCAGCTTCTCTACATCGAAAGTTCCCACGTATACCTTGGTTTGTATATCGTATTTCTCCAAAACATCCGGATGAATTTCTCCAAATACACCTGCTTTTTCTCCATTGACCAGCAAAGCTGCAGTTCTTCCAGGATGGAAGGTTGGATGTTCCGTTTCTCTCACAAACTCATAGTTTGCAACTCTCATCTCACCCATCAATCCCTCTACGACACCCTTTAACTCAAAGAAATCCGAGTTCCCGTACATGCCCAGGGTCAGTATTTCCGTTTCTACCGGAAGACTGCTTTCATCGATTTCCTTTAGCAGAGATTTTCTCGGTTCATTTTTCGAGTAGGTATAGGAAAGCTCAAACAGCCTTGCTTCCTCCACTCTCCTGTTATAGTTTCTTGCCAGCACCGTAAGCATATCCGGCAGGGTTGTGGTCCTCATGATACTGTAATCCACACCCAGCGGGTTTGAAATTACAACAGCATTTCGCAGTTCACTGTCTGCCGGCAGATTGATCATGTCAAAGACATTGGGGCTGGTAAAGGAATAGGTGTAGATCTCAGATAGCCCCGACGCTGTCATGGTATTGCGTATTTGATCCTCCAGCTTTTGCTTCTGGGTTTTTATGCCCCGGGTACTTTCTTTTCCCTGTAAAAGGGTTGGTGTGATGTTGTTATATCCATAGAACCGGGCTACCTCTTCCGCCAGGTCTGCCATTTCCTCCATATCCAAACGGAAGGTGGGGATGGTCACCAGGCCGGCAGCTTCGTTCACTTCCAACTCTACACTATGCAGGATCCGTACCATTTCATCCCGTGTGATCTTTGTTCCAAGCAAAGCATTTATCTTGTCACAGTTAAAAGGAATCACTCTTGGCTGCGCTTTTTCCGGGTAGCAGTCAATAACGCCGCTAACAACAGTTCCGGCTCCCAGCTCTTCAAGCAACTGTGCCGCCCTGTCCAGGGCTGTGATTGCATTATTTATATCCAGTCCCTTTTCAAACCGTGAGGAAGCCTCGGTACGCATTCCCAATTTCTTGGACGTTATACGTACGGAAGTTCCATTAAAACAGGCCGATTCAAACAGGATACGGGTAGTTTTGTCCGTAACCTCGGAGTTTCCACCGCCCATGACACCGGCAACGGCCACAGGCTTTTGGGCATCTGCAATTACCAGCATTCCCGGTTCCAGTTTTCTTTCATTCCCATCCAGGGTCTCGATGACCTCTCCCTCTTGGGCTCTTCGAACTACAATTTTTGATCCCTGAATGTGATCCAGGTCAAAGGCATGCATGGGCTGTCCCATCTCCAGCATTACATAGTTGGTAATATCTACGATATTGCTGATGGGGCGGATGCCAGCTGCCCGGAGCCGTTCCTTCATCCATTCGGGGGATGGGCCGATTTTTACATTTTCAATGACCCTGGCAGCATAGCGAGGGCATAGATCCCGGTCCTTTATTTCAACACTTGCCAGTTCATTGACATTTCCCCCGGCTTCTTTTACCGTTACTACAGGTTTCCTAAAGGGGGTAGCAAAGGTTGCTGCCGTTTCCCGTGCGATTCCCACCATACTGAGACAGTCGGGACGATTGGGGGTGATTTCAAATTCCACCACCTCATCATTAATGCCCAGCACTTCCCTGATATCCTGTCCCACTGCCTTTTTGTCAATTTCCGCGTCATCCTGCACTCCCGCCGTGTATTTTTCACTCAGCAGTTTTCTGGAAATGATGTAAATTCCATCTTCTGCTGCATCGGGAAAATCATAACGGGTATAGCCCAATTCTTCAACAGAGCATAGCATACCCTGGGATTCTACACCCCGAAGCTTGCCTGTCTTTATCTTCTTTCCACCAGCAACAACGGACCCGTCCAGGGCAACAGGGATATAGTCATTCAATCCGATGTTCTGAGCCCCCGTTACAATCTGGATGGTTTCAGTTCCTACATTTACTTTGGTAACCTGTAGTTTATCCGCATCAGGATGCTTTTCTATGGCAATAATTTTACCTAGTACTATGTTGCTGATTTCTTCTCCCTGCTTTTCAACTCCCTCCACTTTGGAACCCGACAAAGTCATAGCATCGGCATATTCCTTGGAGCTGACCTTTATATCCACATATTCTCTAAGCCATTTTAACGGTACTAACATGTTATATACTCCTTTCTTAATGAACCTGAAAATGATTCCGATTTTACGGAGCCTTAAAACTGCTTCAAGAAGCGTACATCATTTTCAACAAACAGCCGCATATCATCAACATTAAACCTGGCCATAGCGACCCTTTCCACACCAAGTCCAAATGCAAATCCACTGTATTCTTCCGGGTCAATTCCACATTCCCGCAGCACTTTCGGATTTACCATACCGGCGCCCAGGATTTCCACCCAGCCTTCACCTTTGCAGATCCTGCAGCCGCTTCCCCCGCAGCCCCAGCAGGAAACATCCACCTCGGCACTGGGTTCAGTAAAGGGGAAATGATGAGGACGCAGACGGATCTTTGTTTTCTCACCGAAAAGAGCCTTTGCAAACACTTGCAGCGTACCGATCAAGTCGCCCATGGTTACTCCCTTATCGATAACCAAGGCTTCTACCTGATGGAATACCGGTGAATGGGTCGCATCCACCTCATCGGAACGGTATACTCTTCCCGGACAGATGATACGAATGGGAGGCTTTTGTGTTTTCATGACCCTGGCCTGTACCGGCGAGGTATGGGTCCTTAAAACCACATTATCATTAATATAGAATGTATCCTGCACATCCCTGGAAGGATGATTTTTCGGTATGTTCATGGCTTCAAAGTTGAAGTAGTCCAGTTCCACCTCCGGACCTTCTGCAATCTGGTAGCCCATTCCAAGGAATACCTCCTTGATTTCATCAATAACCTGGGTCAATGGATGTTTACTTCCAAAGCTTCTTTTTTTGCCCGGCATGGTGATGTCGATGATTTCCTGCTTGAGTCTTACCTCTTTCTCCTTTTCAGAGAGTACTTTCATCGCTTCTTCCAACTGCTGCTCTATAAAAGCTCTGACTTCATTCGCCAGCTGCCCGATAACAGGCCGCTCCTCTGCAGATAAAGCCCCCATCCCTCTCAATACGCCGGTAAGCTCTCCTTTTTTGCCCAGATATTTAACACGTAGGTTTTCCAGTTCCTGAATGACCTGTGCCTGCATCAGTTCCTTTTGTGCCTGGAGTTTGATGCTGTTTAATTGTTCCTTCATGGTATTGCTCTCCTTTCATTTAACAGCTAACTGCCAATATGCTAAAATAAAAAAGCCTTCATCCCAAAAGGGACGAAGGCATAATGACTCCGCGGTACCACCCAAGTTGTCAACATGGTTTGCTCTTCCTGTCCGAAACGAATCTGCGGACGGATAGACGCTTCCCTGTAACCCCTCATTTTTTTAACGGTCATGCCCCGGCATCGTCTACTACCTGCGGGACGATAAATCCCCAGGATTCAGGATGCAGCTCCGGAGTGAACTTCAATGGTTCTTTCAATAAAAGCACTTTCAGCCAACGATGCTTTCTCTCTGAAAAAAAATCCCCAGTTACTTTACTCCTTCACAGCTTTTACAATATGTATTTTGCAATATTATATCATACGGATAAAAGGCTTACAATCCGTTTCTATATTTATTTCATATTTTTATGTTTTTTATTCGTTCGAATGCTTCCCGGATCTTTTCATCCTTCATGGTGAGAGAAATTCGTATGTACCCTTCACCGCAATCACCGTAGCCATTTCCAGGCGCCACTACCACCCCTGTCTTTTCCAGCAGCATTGCAGTCAAGCTCTTTGAGGTATAGCCCTCCGGCACTCTTACCCATATATAAAAGGCTCCTTTGGGAACTTCCGCCTGCCACCCCAGACTTCGCAGTTCAGCCATGGCCAGGTTTCGCCGGCGGACATAAATACTTTTCATCCCCTGAATAAATTCATCTCCCTTCCGGAGCGCCTCAGTCCCCGCAACCTGTATAGCCGTAAATACGCCTGAGTCAATATTGTTTTTCATTTTTTTAAGCTTGGAAATCACTTCCTTATTCCCTACAGCATATCCGATTCTCCACCCGGTCATGTTATAGGATTTTGACAGGGAGTGGAACTCAATGGCAATGTCCCTGGCACATTTTGCCTGTAAAATGCTCGGCGCTACAACCCCGTCATAGGTAAACTCGGAATAGGCATTATCGTTACAAACAACAATATCGTTTTCCAATCCATAATCCACAACTTTTTGATAAAAATCCAAATCCGCAACCGTTCCGGTAGGATTGTTGGGGTAATTCACAAAAAGGATTTTACTTCGTTTTGCCACTTCCTTCGGTATCATCCCCAGGTCAGGGAGAAATCCGTTTTCATGGGTTAGCGGCATGGGGTACGGCACACCGCCGGTAAGAGCGGAGGCCAGTTTGTAAACCGGATACTGCGGGTCAGGAACCAATGTAAAATCACAATCATTCACCAGGGCAAAGAAAATGTGTGCAATCCCTTCTTTTGACCCCAGCAGTGTTACTACTTCCGTTTCCGGGTCCAGAGTTATACCAAATCTTCTTTTATAGTACTCGGTTACCTCGGTTCTGAATTCTATAGAACCGTCATATTCGGGATAGCAATGATATCGCGGGTCCCTCACCGCTTCCACCATTTTTTCTACAACAAATTCCGGTGTAGGCATATCCGGGTCACCGATGCCAAGATTAATTACATCAATCCCCTTTGCCTGTGCCTTTTTAATATTCTCCTCGATCTCTACAAACAAATAGGGGGGCGCATTATCCAGCCTTCTAGCATGCTTCATACAAGCCTCCTGAAAAAAATACAGTATCTACTACCAACATATGAAACCGTCTTGTATTTATTGCTTATCCTTACAGGCTGGCAAGTAGCAATTTTTGATGCTGCTGCATATTATAGGGAATGAAGAATGAGGTGAAAGCGAGTCTCAGGAGAGAGTTCTGTTTTGATCCGCCTTTTTGGTTGAGTAAAGCAGAACAACCTCCCCTGACTCCAACAGGAGGTTGTTTTATGTATGGATTGTACTCTTATCCCTGGGGAATACAGTCATCGCACCGTCAACCGGAGACCCCCATCTATACGGTACATAGCATTATTCCAGTGTATCTCGGCGGACAGCCGGGAACAGAAAGAGTGGTAGTATATACCTCATCCAACACAGGGCTAAAGTCCAAAGTAGAAATTCAACGCTATGACATTGCACAAAGAAAATGGATTGTAGAATACTCGAAAGAAGCTGTCGGTATTCCCTACTTCACAGTTACAACAGGTTATTGGGAATTGATGAAGAAAAATATCGTTGTCCTGTCCTATAGTGAAGGAAGCGGGGGTTTTTTAACCTATACTGTTGTAGGTAGAAATGGCAATGCACTTTCAGAACTGGTTAACAGGGAAGGCATTTTTCAGGGAGGGGTTTGGCTGGACGGAGCTCGCCTGGTTGAATCGGAAGGACTTCGGTATAAGGTATGGGTGCGGCCAAACAGACGCCTTACACTGGAACCCTTTAAGGTGCCATCCATTCCCGGAGCTGAAACCATCACTTTTTCCATTTCGAATTCGGGAAAGGTAAATATTCGGCAAACCCGGTACTCCGTACCTGTTGGTTCGGTGGTACAATTAATTCGCACTGATTTGAATCCCATTACGGAAAGGGTGTTATTCAGTTATACTCCTATTTTTCAGTACATACCCCATAGAAATGCCTTTAAAATTACGGGACAGGGATCTGTGCAGATTACCATAATTCCATCCGGATATGACTGGGATCAGTCCGTCGATTTGACGGTGGAAGCAAAGTGACAGGGAATCGAAGGGGTGTACATGTGAATGCACACCCCTCTGTATAACGCGTATGCGGATTATACCCTATAATTGTAAACAGCCTGGTGCGCTGCGCTGTCTTACTACCTCATACATCAGGAGAGAAGCAGCTACCGAGGCATTTAACGATTCCGCTCTTCCTGGCATCGGGATTCTTACCAAAACATCCGCTTGGTTTGCTATTTCATCACTGATGCCATTGGCCTCGTTACCGATAATAACAGCAACCCCCTGGCTCATATTGATTTCAAAATAGTTTGCCTGCCCCTGCAGATGTGCAGCATAGATCTTTATGCCCTTTTCCTTTAAAGCGGCCATAATATCCGTCAGACTCTCACTGAAGCCGATGGGTATGTGAAAAATAGAGCCCATGGTAGACCGCAGTACTTTAGGGTTATATACATCTACACAGCCTTTGGATATGAAGATTCCGGAAACACCTGCCGCATCTGCGGTTCGAATAATGGTTCCCATATTTCCAGGGTCCTGAAGTGCATCCAGCACTATAAAGAAATTTCCCTTCGCCAACACCTCTTCCGGTTTCTTATGTACGTACCGGACTGTGGCCAGAATCCCCTGGGGATTTTCCGTATCCGATAACTCACTGAAAAGCTTATCCTGCATGGAGTAAACAGGATAGTTTTCAGCCGTTGCCATAGACAGGATTTCTTTCCCTCCCTTCGCCTGCTCCAGTCGGTCGGAAATAAAAATTCTATCAATGTTTGCTTTTTCCTTTATTGCTTCTTCAACAAACCGTATTCCTTCAATGAAGAAAAGACCTTTTTCTTCCCGTGCCTTCTTTTGCTTAAGGGATTTAACCTCTTTAATTACCGGGTTTTGATTGCTGATGATCGTTTGCATAATATTCCTCCGGAAGTGGAAGTTATAATTAAAGTATATAAACCTTTAACCCCACCCCTGCCCCTCCCCGAGGGAGGGAGCTCTTATTTCGCGGCTAAAGCCGCGAGTAGGCGGGCTATCGCCCCCTACACCCCCATAAAAACCTGGAATGAGGTTATAAAATAAATTTACAAGGTAGCGGAGTAGGAACCTCTCCGCACGAGTACATCAATCATCAAGGGAGAGTTTAGTTCCCGTATTTAGTATAAATAAAAAAAGAGGTTGGATAACCTCTTTTTTATATTACTTTGCAACTTTTGCCTTTTCACAGAGCTGTGTAAATGCAGCAGCGTCATTGATTGCCATATCAGCCAATACTTTTCTGTTAAGGGTGATACCAGCCTTCTTTAATCCATCCATTAATCTGCTGTAGGACAATCCATTGACTCTTGCAGCAGCATTAATTCTTGCGATCCAGAGCTTTCTGAAATCTCTTTTCTTTGCCTTTCTATCTCTGTAGGCATACACCAAAGACTTCATTACAGCCTGGTTAGCAATTCTGAAAAGTTTACTCTTTGCACCAAAATAACCTTTGGCCAGCTTAAGTACTTTTTTATGTCTTGCACGTGTTCTAAGCGCGCCTTTTACTCTTGACATGGTAAATTTCCTCCCTTAATTAGTTGTATGGAATCAATCTTTTTACTGTAGCTTCATTTGCAGATGAAGCATATGCTCCAAGACGGTGGCTCTTCTTCGCCTTTTTGCTCTTGGATATGAGTCTATGTCTTCTGTAGGCATGGCTCATTTTTACTTTACCGCTGCCAGTTATTTTGAATCTCTTCTTTGAAGAACTATGTGTCTTTACCTTTGGCATCTTATCTTCCTCCTATTTTATTGCTTTGGATTTAGTATCATAATCATACTTTTGCCTTCAAGCTTTGGTTTTCTTTCCACTACGCCTACTTCCTCAATGCCTTCTGCAAACTTCTCAAGCACTTCTGTACCTAATGAGGTGTGATTCATTTCCCTACCTCTGAATTTGACAGTAACCTTAACCTTATCTCCGTCTTTGAGAAATTTATATGCATTTTTCAGTTTAAAGTCAAAATCGTGGTCCTCGATAGTAGGGGAAAGTCTTACTTCCTTAATGCTAATAACTTTCTGGTTCTTTTTTGCTTCCTTCTCCTTTTTTGCAAGTTCGAACATGTACTTGCCATAATCCATAATCCTGCAAACAGGGGGTGCTGCATTGGGAGCAATTTTTACAAGATCCAGGTTCTTTTGGTTTGCCAACCTTTGTGCATCTTTTGCCGACATAATCCCTAACATTGAGCCATCAGCATCAATGAGTCGAATTTCCTTATCCCTGATATCCTCATTGATCATCAATTCATTTTTGCTAATAATCGAACACCTCCGAAATAATATGCGCAAGAAGCTTGAGACTTCGTTGCCTTGGTTTAAAAGCATTAAAAAAAGTGGATTCAAAAGTTCATCCACTCACACATAGCTAAAGTACTATCTTACTTTCACTATTAACCATAACAAACAAAGTTCGTTAGGTGAGAAGTGGATACTTCTGCTTTATTTTTGCTTTTCTATGATAACATATCATTTGGCAGTTGTCAAATACTTTTTAAAAAATCTGACCCATCCCCCGACCCCTTCCCGCGGAAGGGGCGTTTTTGTTTGGCCGCTGAAGCGGCGAGCATTGGGGCTAGGCCCCCTGCACCCCCTAGTAGTAAAGAGGGAACAAAGTGTTTAGACTGAGTTTCGGCAAAGCTTGAAAGAAATGAAAAACCCGATGTTTCCATCGGGTTATCCTAACAGTTTTTTAACTATCTGGTTTATAAGCTTTCCATCAGCTCTGCCTTTTACCTGCGGCATTACTGCCTGCATTATTTTACCTATGTCTTTAGCCGAAGTTGCTCCGGTATCGGCAATAGCGTTCTTAACGATTATTTCCAGTTCTTCTTCTGTCAATTGCTGCGGTAAATATTCAAGTAGTACATTGATTTCTGCTTTTAGTGCGTCTACTAGGTCCTCTCTGCCGCTTTTTTCAAAGTCAGGCAGTGAATCCCTTCTCTTCTTTACTTCCTTTGCTATGACTTCAATTATACCATCATCGTCAAGGGTAACTTTATTGTCTTTTTCTACCTGAAGCACTGCGGACCTAACCATTTGGACAGTATTCTTTTTGATGGAATTCTTATCCTTCATGGCCATCTTCATATCTTCCAGAAGTCTATCTTTAAGGGACATCGATTTACCCTCCCTTATTTAAACTTTCTTTTTCTTGCAGCCTCAGATTTCTTCTTCCTTCTTACGCTTGGCTTTTCATAATGCTCTCTTTTTCTTACTTCAGCCAATACACCAGCTTTGGCGCATTGTCTCTTAAACCTTTTAAGAGCACTATCCAGGGACTCATTTTCCTTAACCCTAATTTCCGACATGTACTTCCCTCCCTCCGATGGTAACAATTGTGCCAGGATTAAGCCACATCTATTACTGCGTAAATTGTTGGGAATAAAGCTAAATACAGCACATACTATATTATATATTAGTTGTTAATTTAAAGTCAATAGAATTTTAAATCTTTATGTATAGAAGTCCCTATGTTCTAACCATTTTCCCTGGGAGAAAGAATACTCCATTCACCGCTGAAATAGGCAGCGGATGGGCTGGCACCCTCTTGGCCTCCCAAAAACTTACAGGTCGAATCCACTATTATATCAGCTTCGCGCCCAGGTTTGTACCGCCGATTAAGTGGTAATGCAGGTGAAATACCGTTTGCCCGGCGTCGGCCCCACAGTTGTTAATGAGTCTGTAGCCTTTATCCGCGATTCCCAATTCCTGTGCTACCTTTTGGGCCGCTCTATGAATATCCATGAGGTAGCTTGCATTATTTTCATTGACTTCATTAACATTGGCAATATGCTCTTTGGGTATGATAAGCACATGAACAGGGGCTACCGGCTGGATATCCTTGAAAGCCAGTACTCTGTCATCTTCATACACAATGGCTGCCGGTATTTCCCGATTGATAATTTTGCAAAAAATGCAGTTATCCATAACACTCTCTCCTCTATTTTATGAATGCAAGGTTAGGACCTTTGGAAGCATCCTAACCTTACGTTGCAATATAACTATTTAACCTGGCTTTCAACAACCTTCACAGCATATTGAAGCGCTTCATTGATTTTGGAAGCATCCTTGCCTCCCGCTTGGGCCATGTCGGGACGACCGCCACCGCCGCCGCCTGCGATTTTTGCTACTTCTCTTATAATATTTCCCGAATGGATTCCCTTCTCCAGGACATCCTTGGTTGCGGTTACTACAAAACTAACCTTGTCTCCGTAAGCCGTTGCCAGCACCACAACACCGGAACCCATTTTATTCTTAAGCGTATCCCCGGTATTTCGGAGTCCGTCCATATCCAACTGGTCAAAACGGGCGGTAACAACTTTAACTCCCTTTACCTCAGCCGCCTTCTGGAGAACTTCATCAATGGAACTGCTGACCAATTTGTTTCGCAGTTGCTCGATTTCCTTTTCAGCACTCTTCAGTTCCGCCGTCAATGCCTCTACTTTCTTCACACTTTCCTGCGGAGTGGATTTCAGGGCGGAAGCTACTTCGTTCAGCATCTTTTCTCTATCATTAAAATACTGTATTGCCCCTTCTCCCGTCAAGGCCTCAATTCTTCTTATACCCGCTGCTACACCCGATTCACCCAGTATCTTTACAAGACCTGCCTGGGCCGTATTCCTAAGGTGAGTACCTCCGCAGAATTCCATACTGTAATCACCGATTTTAACAACTCTTACAACATTTCCGTACTTCTCGCCAAACAGCGCTGTAGCACCCAGTTTCTTTGCTTCCTCCAACGGCAGTTCCATTACATCTACGTCAATGGCTTCCAGAATCTTGGCATTGATCTCATTCTCAATCCGGCTCAGGTCCTCCCGGCTGACGGCTGAGAAGTGGGTAAAGTCAAAGCGCAGTCTGCCCGCTTCCACCAGAGAACCGGACTGGTGCACATGCTCTCCCAATACATTTCTCAGTGCTTTTTGCAGAAGGTGCGTTGTTGTATGGTTTCTGGCAGTAGCCAATCTGGACTTTGCATCCACGACAGCCTTTACCGTACTTCCCTTTTCCACAACACCGCTTTCCACTATACCAATATGCAGGAATTTTCCGTCTCCGGTCTTCTTTGTATCTTCAACAGTGAACTCAAAGTTCTGCCCAATGATCTTTCCTGTATCGCCGGCCTGTCCGCCGCTCTCTCCATAGAACGGAGTCTTATCCAGTAAAATGGTTATCAGATCACCATCGTTGGCACTATCGACAGATTGTCCATCCTTCACGATATAAGCAATTTCTACCTGAGCCTGCAGCGTACCGTACCCTACAAATTCCGTTGTGAAAGCCCTGTCAACGCCTTCAAGATTATCCCCGCCCCACGCGGATCCGGCTTTATTCTTGTGCGCTTCCCTGGCTGCTTCCTTTTGCTTCTTCATTAAGCTGACAAATCCCTCTTCATCAATTTCAAGGCCGCTTTCGGAAGCAATTTCCCTTGTCAGGTCCAGTGGGAACCCATAGGTGTCATGAAGTTTGAATACCATTTCCCCGGTCAATTGATTGCCATTTGCCGTTTTTACTTCTTCAATGAACTGGCTTAAAATACTCAATCCCTGATCAACGGTAGCTTCAAATCTTTCTTCTTCGATCTTAATGACCTTTTGTATATAATCCTGTTTTTCCCCCAGCTCAGGATATGCTTCCCTGGACTCACGGACTACGATTTTGGCTACATCATAAAGGAAGGGTCCTTTGATACCCAGCAGTTTTCCGTGTCTTGCAGCCCGTCGCAGCAGCCTCCGTAACACATATCCTCTTCCTTCATTGGAAGGCAGAACCCCATCCGATATCATCATGGTAGTGCTTCGGATGTGATCCGTAATAACTCGGATGGATACATCGGTTTTTGCATTCTTTTTATATTCAACTCCGGCAAGGCCGCATATATAGTTCAAAATCTGCCGTACCGTGTCAACTTCAAAGAGATTGTCAACATCCTGCATCATGCAGGCCAGTCTTTCCAATCCCATCCCCGTATCAATATTAGGGTTGGCCAGGCGGGTATAATTTCCTTCTTCGTCCCTGTTAAACTGTGTAAACACCAGGTTCCAGAACTCGATATACCGGTCGCAATCACAGCCGACTTTACAGTCCGGGTCGCCGCAGCCCTTATCGGCGCCACGGTCAAAATAGATTTCCGAGCAAGGTCCGCAAGGGCCTGTTCCGTGCTCCCAGAAATTATCCTTCTTACCCATTCTTACAATTCTGTCGGCAGGTACACCCACATCCTTGTTCCATATTTCAAAAGCTTCATCGTCTTCCAGGTATATGGAAACGTAGAGCCTGTCTTCAGGAATTTGCAAGTCCTTGGTTATGAATTCCCATGCCCAGGGAATAATTTCCTTTTTGAAGTAATCTCCAAAAGAGAAGTTGCCCAGCATTTCAAAGAAGGTTCCATGTCTGGCAGTCTTCCCTACATTCTCTATATCCGGGGTCCGAATACATTTCTGGCAGGTAGTAACCCTTTTCCTTGGCGGCTCTTCTGCTCCGGTGAAGTAAGGCTTCAGCGGCGCCATTCCCGAGTTTATAAGTAAAAGGCTGGGGTCTTTTTGCGGTACCAGCGAGAAGCTAGGCAAGCGCAAATGGCCCTTGCTTTCAAAGAAACGCAAATAACGTTCTCTTAGTTCATTTAATCCTAATTTCTGCATTTTATTCGATCCTTTCCATAATTTATAAGATTTTAATAGATTGTATAGTTACAGCCATAAATTCCCGTTCTACAAGGCACGAGGATGCCCACCGGTAAATCGCCGGGCGAATGTCTGAATCTCACTCTGCTGCTTTAAATATTAAAAGCCCCCGCCCCTACATATGTGTAGGGACGAGAGCTGCTCTCGCGGTACCACCCTGATTCCCCTTCCGGGGCTCTTGGCACCTTAACGCGGCGAACGGCAATCCTTTTTACCGGATCACGACTCAGTGACTGCTTCATTTGCAGGCTGCCAGGAACTCACACCTGCCGTTCCCTCTCTGGAGGCGCTAAGCAAATTACTTCTTCACTTCATAGTCTTTCAATGTGTATATATAATAAAATTATATTCGAGGTTTATATCCGTGTCAAGGAGATTGTTGTTTGAGCTTTAATTCATAATTTGCCCCATCCCCCTACCCCCTTCCCGCTTAACATTATACACATCTGTGGAAATATCTGCATAATTTGCATATTCAGTGTCGCCGCGGGTTGAAACCCACGGCTATTAGAAAACCAAGTCGGTTAAAACCGACTACAAAAGATAGGGATTAGTCCTCTTCAGAGGACTTGGTTTTTTAGCAGCCGCGTGTTTTAACCCGCGGTGGATGGGTGCTTCAACACTTATTACAGTCTCTTCCAACGATGTGTATAATGATAAGCCTTCCCGAGGAAGGGGAGACTTTTTTGGCCGCTGAAGCTGCCAACAGGGGACCCGTGAGGCAGTGCTACGGTAGCCCTTCTTCCAAAGGGGGTGACAGGATGCTTATCATCCGTCATTAGGGGGAATGCCCCCTATGAGTGGACCCAGCCCCCTGTACCCCAAATTACGAATTGAAGCTGTTTGAATGCAGCTCTGTCATGCTGTTTTCCGTTTCGTAAGCCTTAGACGATAGCTTCCACTGCCCGTTTTACTACTACCTTTATAATAGCTGCAATGGGTACCGAAACCAACATTCCCAGTATTCCAAAAAATTCTCCGCCTACCAGTACTGCCAGAATAGTAGTCACGGGATGCAGTCCCAATTTTCCTTCAATAATCTTTGGGGATATAAACGCATTATCGATCTGCTGTACAATCGTAAACACAATAACAGTCCATATAGCTTTTACCGGTGATTCGATTAACGCAATGGCGACTGCCGGTATTGCTCCCAGTATAGGACCAAAATAGGGAATGATATTGGCGATTCCACCCACTAGGCCCAATATCAGTGGATATTTAGCTTTAATAATGATCAATCCGATGGTTTCCAATATTCCTACAATCAAGGCAGTAAGCAGTTGTCCTTGAATAAAATTGGATAGAATCGCGTTAATTTCTCTTCCGGTGGCTATGATTCCATTTCTCCACTTTCGCGGGGTCAAGGAAAGAACGGCCTCCTTAAAAAACTCACCGTCGTTGATAAAATAGTAGGCAATAATCATGGCCAGAACCAAATCAAACAATGCAGTAATGGCTTCTATAAAGCCGGATAAAATTCGCCGCAGGCCATCCATCATTTTATCCTGCACAAACCCTGTTCCATTTACAATTTCTCGAAATACGGTGTCCTTGATATCGGAAGGCCATCCACTGGATTGTATGGATGTTATCAGCTTGTCAAAGAGTTCCTCGTACTGTATAACAATTTGAGGCAGTGTTATAATCAGCTCTTTGACATTGCCTATAACTCCCGGAATCACAAAAAAAGTCGTAGTAATGATGGCCAGGGAGAAAAACAGGTACACAAGCAATATCGCCATCCTTCGCTTTATTTTCTTCCTTTCCAGTTTCATTACCAGTGGGTGAACCAGATACACAATAATCAATGCCATGAAAAACGGGGTTAAAATCTTTCCGATCTTAACCCTGTAACTGTAGATGAACCATACAACTCCACCCACCAATAATGCAATTAGAATATATATGAATAGTTTTCTTTTTTGTGCCATTATAAACCACCAGCTTAATACCGTTGAGGTTGAAATCTTTGATCCGGATTCACCGGAAACTGCTTTATGTAAAGATTAAGGACAGGATCAGCAGAGCCCCATTTTTGCTTTTTCCTTAAACGATCCTGGCCCTCAATCGGGTGCAACCATACAGCGTTTGCCCTTCTACTAATAAATGTACTATAATGATTACCTGAATAATCTTACAACGTCATTAATCAAGTCACTGGAACTTCTTACGAAATTCCTTCCGTTTTTTGCCATTCTCTTCCTATTCTTACTCATATTTCCGTTGTCCATCATCATTCCCATGGATGCTCCGATGATACTCCCAACGATCAGTCCCTTGGCAAAACCGCCCCGCATAAAATCACCCCTTTCCTTATGGTATTCCTTGTTTACAGGATTTACTGATCAAAAAACCTTTTTAATCCTCCGCCGGTATTGCTCATTTCTTCAATAGCTTCCTTATCTACCAGGACGCTTTCTTCACTAAATTCCACTTTTCCAAAAAGCGGGAGTATATTCCTTCCCTGTACCAGATCGTGCAAAAGGCCGTCCGATATCTCAAATCCCTCCATAATGCCGGTTTTATAATCAAAAAGTACATCTTTCACCACTCCAAGATCCTCTCCGGACCGGGTATAAATCCTAAGTCCTCTGACTTCCGCCTTATCCATCAATTCCGGGCTTCCTTTCCGACTTAGCACTTTGGAAATGCAGGAGCAATCGTTGATAATCAGTGCATCCCTTCCCAAATTGATTACATCCTTTAAGCGTACAACTTTTTTGCTGATTTCACAGCCCTTCCTCTCCAGTAGGAATCCTCTCACTTCTCTGGTCTTGGGGCAGAATATGACATCCTGAATAATTCCTACTTTTTTGCCATTATCAGCACAAATCACCGGCAGACCCACAATCTCGCTATATCTTTCCATAGACCGCAACCATCCAATACTGTGGAGTTAGTTCTAGCTTTTCTATGATTTCCTCAAGTTTATTATTGCTAAGTTTACTAAAAAAAATTCGCCTTCTACCCTTTGACTATTTTTACAAATTCAGATAAAATATTCAACAACAAAGATAACAAATTCCAAAGTTAAAAATCCAAGCCCTTCCCTACTCCTCTTCTAAGAGAAGGTATGCTTATTTCGCGGTTAAAGCAGTGGGCAGAGGGCATATCTTTCCCTGTACCCCACTTTCTGACTTTCGATTTGATTATCTGAAAAGCAAAGGAGATATAGATATTTACTAAGTAAAGGGGATTTGAATATGAGAGTTGAGATTGGTGTCCATGTTCCAACCATATTGCTGCCAAGGCCGCATACAGATATGTCAGCCTGGTCTGTGGTAGCCTGTGACCAGTACACTTCACAGCCGGAATACTGGGAAGCCGTAGAAAAAACAGTAGGGCAAAGCCCTTCCACCCTTCATATAACCTTACCTGAGGTTTACCTGGAGAGAGAGGATAAGGAAGAAAGAATTGCAAAAATCAACCGAGCCATGTCTACGTATCTTAAAGAAAACATTCTGGTGCCACAGGGACAGGGTTTCATCTACGTAGAGAGAGAAACAGCCCACGGACATTCGAGAAAGGGACTTGTTCTCGCTGTCGATCTTGAAGCCTATGACTATGCAAAGGGTGCCAATTCCTTAATACGCGCAACCGAAGGCACTGTAATCGAAAGGCTTCCACCCAGGATCAAAATCCGTGAAAGTGCTGTCATCGAGTTACCGCACATCATGTTATTGATTGATGATGAAGATAAAACTGTCATAGAGCCACTTTCTGGTATTACAAATCAACTGAAAAAACTGTATGATTTCGATCTGATGATGGATGGCGGGCATATTCGGGGTTATAAAGTTGAGGATTCCCAATTTGTTGACGATGTGATGAAATCTCTTGAAAAGCTGGCAAAACCGGATGTTTTTCACTCGAAATACGGCGTGGATGCAGACAGGGGAGTTCTCCTGTTTGCCGTAGGAGACGGAAATCATTCCCTCGCCTCAGCAAAAGCTTTTTGGGAAAACCTTAAAAGTACCCTTCCCGAAGAAGAACAGGAAAGCCATCCTGCGCGCTTTGCTCTTGTGGAGGTTGTAAACGTTCATGATGAGGGCCTTCAGTTTGAACCCATTCACCGGGTTGTATTTTCTATAGACCCGGAACATCTCCTAAAAGAGATGATTCAGTATTATACTGCCATGGGCTGCGATGCCGAATATAAAATTTTTACACCCATGGAAAATATGCAAAAGGAGAGCCAGGCAGCAAAAACTACTCCTCCCTGCCATATGATCCCTTTTATAACCAATGGCTTCAATGGGTTTGTAGAAGTCCGCTGCCCGCAATACAACCTGGAAGTAGGTACGTTGCAGGCCTTTCTGGATCAATTTCTGGTTAGAAATCCTGATGCAAAAATTGACTATATCCACGGAAATACGGTGGTGGAAATCCTCGGTTCCCAGCCTGGCAATATGGGTTTCTTCCTTCCCCCCATGGATAAGCGGGATCTCTTCAAAACAGTAATCCTTGATGGGGCTCTTCCGCGCAAAACCTTCTCCATGGGAGAAGCTGATGAAAAGAGATTTTACCTGGAGTGTAGAAAGATACGTTAAGGGAAAGTGAAAATATTGCTTCATCTTTTCTACAGACCTGCCATCGTCGCAATGAAGGGTGCAGCAAAATTATATACTCCCCATAGAAAAAGTAAAAGCGGAGGCGGAGTATGAAACGCGCTGTTCCAGCCACGTCAACCATCAAGGTAATAGAAGTGGCTGGGCGCGTTATAGATGAAGCAATATTTTCACCGACAAAAAAATAGAGAAAGCAGGAAAATGAATTTCCTGCTTTCTCTATTTTTAAGTTATCGGAAGTGATGTATCGATGCATCCGTTTTTAACATCCCATCGCTCTGAATTTCTCATGCCGTTCATTCAGTAGCACTTCTATATCCTTATGTTTCAGTTCTTCCAATACCCTGGCGAGGCATGATTTTATCCTGCCTGCCATATCGTCAACATCTCTGTGAGCACCGCCTAAAGGCTCCTCTATTATTTCATCGATGATTTTCATTTTCTTTAAGTCCGCCGCAGTAATCTTCATAATATCTGCCGCTTCCTTGGCCCTTTTGCTATCCTTCCACAAAATACTTGCGAATCCTTCCGGTGACAGGATGGAGTACACGGAATGCTCCAGCATTATGATTCTATCTCCAACACCTATTGCCAGCGCTCCTCCGCTTGAGCCTTCACCAATGAGCACGCAAATCACAGGCACCGCCAGTTGCGCCATCTGCATCAAATTCTGTGCGATAGTCTCGGCCTGTCCTCTTTCCTCTGCACCAATCCCGCAATAGGCGCCGGGCGTATCAATCAGGCAAATCACAGGGCGATTGAACTTCTCTGCCTGTTTCATGAGACGAAGGGCTTTTCTATACCCCTCCGGATGAGGCATACCAAAGTTTCTTTCAATATTTTCCTTGATGTCCCTACCCTTTTGCTCCCCTATAACGGTCACAACTGTAGTATTTAATTTTCCAATACCACCTATGATCGCTTTATCATCTCCAAAGAAACGATCTCCATGGAGTTCTATGAAGTCATCAAATATCCGCTCAATATAGTCGATGGATGTCGGCCTTTGTGCCATTCTGGCCAAAGTTAATTTGTCCCAGGGAGTCAACGTTTCATAACTTTTCGTCTTGAATCTGATAAGTTCCTCTTTCATGGCTTTTATTTGAGCGCCAAAATCAAAATCATTTTCGAAAGAAAACTTTTCAAGTTCGCTGATTTTATTTTCCATTTCCAACAGCTTATCTTCAAAATGCAGCCCCAAAAACATTCACCTCATCTTTCATCGCTTTCTTTCACTGTTTCATGCAGTTCAAGCAGCTTAGCCAATGTATTTTTAAGCTCTTTCCTATGGACAATCTTATCAATAAATCCATGTTGAAGCAGAAATTCTGAAGTCTGGAATCCATCCGGCAATGTCTGTTTTATGGTCTGGGCAATCACTCGCGGCCCGGTGAATCCGATCAATGCCTGCGGCTCTGCCAGGATAATATCTCCAAGCATGGCAAAGCTCGCTGAAACCCCGCCGGTTGTGGGATCTGTAAGTACTGTTATGTAGACTTGCCCGGTTTTTGCGAACCTCGATAATGCAGCACTTGTTTTTGCCATCTGCATGAGAGAGATAATCCCTTCCTGCATTCGCGCACCGCCTGAAACCACGATGATAACCAGGGGTAAAGATTGTTCGATAGCCCGCTCCACCGCTCGGGTTATTTTTTCCCCCACCACGCTTCCCATGCTTCCCATTAAAAAGTTCGAGTCCATGGTGCAAAGCACGGTCTTCCTGCCGCAAATATCCCCTACTCCGGTTATTACAGCTTCATTAATCCCGGTTTTTTTCGAGAGCTCCTTTATCTTTTCTTCATACTCCGGAAAATCCAGCGGATTCTGGGTTGTCATATCCTTATCAAATTCAGTAAAGTTAGTATATCCGCCGTCTATGATCAGATCAATTCTTTCCTTTGCGGATATTTTAAAATGCCGGTCGCACTTACTGCAGATTCCCAAATTAGAGATGACATCTTCCTTATATATAATTTCTCCGCAGCTGTCACATTTGATCCAACTGCCTTCCAGAATGTCAGAGCGTCCGGTTGTCCTAACCGGATATAAGGGACGCTCCGGTATTGTCTGCGTTGATTTATTTAACGTCAGCGATATTGAATTGTTCTCTACCATCGATTTTCACCTTCCAGCATAATAAATTGGCCAGATCAATCGCGAAAATAATTTTGCAAAGAGTTAATTGGATTTTCGCGATATAGAGTAAGGAAATACAAGCGCACAAAGGAATAACTTTAAAAGTTTTGTGTGTTGTATATCAATCATGATGCATGTTTCACACAATGAGAAATTGGTTTCCATGTACTATGGATCAAATCAGATTCTCCGTCTTAATAAAGGAAGTATCAAAATTTCCTTTTCTAAAATTCTCATTCTCCATGATCTTGCTTAAAAAAGCAACATTGCTCGTAATTCCCTCTACCTTGAATTCACTTAGCGCAGCCCTCATCTTATTGATAGCTCTCTCTCTTGTATCTGCATGAACGATGAGCTTGGCAATCATTGAATCGTAAAAGGGAAGTATGGTATAATCCTGATAGATTCCGGAATCAATGCGTACCCCATTCCCTCCGGGCAGTAGAAGCTTCGTAATCCTGCCAGGACTGGGTATGAAATTCATCTCCGGATTCTCTGCGTTAATTCTGCATTCTATGGAATGACCTCTTATATCAATTTGATCCTGTGTCTTTGATAGCGTTTCCCCAAAGGCGATTTTGATTTGCTCCTGCACCAGATCAAAGCCTGTCACCATTTCCGTAACCGGGTGTTCCACCTGAATCCTGGTGTTCATCTCCATAAAATAGAATTTTCCGTCTTCATCCACTAAAAACTCTATGGTCCCTACATTTTCATAATTTACGGATTTGGCCACTTTTACGGCCATATTGCCCATTTCACTTCTTTTTTCAGGTGTTAGGACCGTGGAAGGAGACTCTTCAATGATTTTCTGATTGCGCCTTTGAATGGAACAGTCTCTCTCTCCTAAATAAATAACATTGCCATAGTGATCGGCAGCAATTTGAATTTCTATATGCCTGGGGTTTACAATAAACTTTTCCAGATAAACTCCCTCGTCATTAAAGCTGGCCTTGGCTTCTGCCTTAACCATAGGGAATGCGCTTTTAAGCTCTTCTTCAGAGTAAACAAGTCGAATGCCTTTCCCGCCGCCGCCACTGGAGGCCTTAAGCATTACCGGATAACCAATCTCCCGGGCCAGCTTTATTGCTGCATCAAGATTCGGAACATCGCCATCAGATCCCAGGACCACAGGTACCCCTGCGCGCTTCATGGTTTCCTTCGCTTTCGATTTGTTTCCCATTAAATCGATGGCTTCCGGCGACGGCCCAATAAAGGTAAGGTTGGATTCTCTACAGATTTTAGCGAATTTGCTATTTTCCGATAAAAACCCAAAGCCCGGATGGATCGCCTCTGCACCTGTCGATACGGCTGTACTGATGATGTTCTGTATATTCAGGTAGCTTTTTTGGGGAGCTGCAGGGCCGATACAAATCGCCTGATCTGCCATTTGTACATGCAGCGAATTCCTATCCACCTCAGAGTATACTGCAACTGTTGAAATACCGAGCTCCTTGCAGGCTCTGATGATTCTGACTGCGATCTCTCCCCTATTTGCAATTAATATTTTACTGAACATGTCAAACCTCCATTACTTATTCCTTCGAGTATAAATTCATCTGTATTGAAAGTCATCCTTCAACTGTAAAACAGACTATTCCTACCATGCTTTTTATATTTGGAATGCAAAGATACTCCCCGGTTGGAAGCATCTGAGGCTAAAACTGGCTGCACCGCAATACAGCAGCCAGTTCTTCTCCCATGAATCACACTGTTTCCGGCGCCTTAGCTTTATTTACTGTGGGCACTTGTTATAAAGTATAATTTACGTTTATAGATATCCAACTTTAGACTTGAATTGATCCAGCGGCCAAACTGCCCCAAACGCGGGCATTTTTGCTGCTGGAAATTATAAGGTTTAAAGTGGGCTATCTGTATAGAAGGTTCGATAAGAATGCATTTCTGACAGGACTTAAGCAATTACGAACATGGGCTGGCCATACTCCACCAGTTGCTCATTTTTCACCAGTATATCTGCAACAACACCATCATACTCAGAAACGATTTCGTTCATTAGCTTCATTGCTTCAACGATACAAAGGACTTGTCCCTTTTTAACACTGGTGCCTACTTCAACAAATGCTTTTGCATTGGGTGAATTGGCCTCATAAAAAGTGCCTACAATCGGTGAAGTGATTATCTTTTCTGCCTTAAAACCCTTTGCAGGCTCACTGGCCTTCACACCCTGCAAGGAGTCCTCCTCAACAGAAGCCTTTATAGGATCTTTAGAAGTGAATTGCTGCGATACGGCCAGACCTAGGCTATTGTCCGTTGGAATTGGTTTGTTGCTCATTGTAACCTTAACGCCGTTGGGAAATTCGATTTGCACGTGATCCATTTTTATACTGTTTATAAGTTCATAGATATTCTTATAATCCATTTTTTTCATCCTCCTACCGTTAATTAACTACTATAGATTAAGACAAGCTACCTTGAGCCGCTTTATGATACGCTATGCAAATGGATCATTTTGATGATACAAACAGACCTATCTTAAGGTAAGAGTATTAACATTTTTATAGGTAATGTATACTATAGTATTTATGATTAAAAATGCAAACTTCATCTCTTAGCCCAATAGGCTGCCTTATTGGTCAGCCACCTCCTCTGATAAAGCCTTTTTCCTTCAAGCTATACAACCGCCATCAATTTTCTTACGGAGCTCCTTGTAGTTTTGGATATTCGCAAGAAATTTATTGCAGCGCTTCCCACAAAACAAATCTCAGAGTGCAATATATGTATCTGTACGATTTCCAAACCAATCCCGTACTGCCTGTATATCGATTTGGAACTCGGAATTTTTGGGACTTGTAATGGAGCAGATATAATCTGCAAGAGCAAAGGAAATGGTATGATACTGGTTAAAATTTTCATATAGACTAATAAAATATTCACCTTTATCGATCACTTTATTTATTTTAAAAAGATTCAGTGGAACAGTTAATCCTGTTTTCAATGTCTTTGATAAGGATTCTTTCGAAGTCCATAATAGTACAAGCATGAAATCAGGCGATCGCTCGCTGTTCCTGGTCAATTTTTTTTCTTCTTCGTCGATTTGTGACTCTATAATATGGGCAGTCTTTGAAGAGATTCTTTCGATATCAATCCCCATAGGATGATCTTCCTGAAATGCGATTGCCGCTCCCATATGCTCGCAATGACTAATACTTACCTGTAGATTCTGCTCATTCCCGTATTTTACAACAGGCTGGTTAAAAACACCGTTTTTTATTTCGATCCTGCTTAAATCCTTCTCCCCGGAAAATAGTCCTATGGAGCGTTTTGCAACATATCTTCCAAGACTATAATCCTTCCTTCTTTTTTCAAACTTCAGCCCGTCGTAGTACTTTCTTTCCTGGGAATGAAAAAATGACGGGGCCTCCCCACCTACGAAATAGCAAAAACTCAAGCAGGCTTTAAAGCATTCTCCTTCGTTCCTCAAATCAATCACTTTACTATATTCTCTTGGGGAGCCATTCAAAATCATAGAAGCTTGTCCTCCCAGCATTTTCTCTTCAACTCGTTAAAATCTTTATAATTGATATAATTCTTTATAACTACGTTCTTGGCAGAAATGTGATTCTCCATGGCTTTTGAAGTGTATTTATAAACTATTGAATAGGATCTCTAGCCGCTTTACATCGGAATCTAGCTGCCAGGTTGTTTTGCAGTCCGGCATGACTACATTCTTTCATACGTAAAGTCTATATACTACACCACATTCACTGCATGTCCCCTTTTATCCATCGATATACCGCAGTTTCATCAACTTTTCAAAGGTTTTTTAAAGAGCTTATATTTACTTTGGAGATTTTTGCAGCGCAATTTATGAGTTCTGCCTTATTTACCTAGCTTATGTCAAACGCCCAAAAAACTTCTATTATAAAGACTTCCTCTACCGTTTTTAAATGCCTTTCAAAAAAACTTCCTCAACTTTAAATATATAAAAATTTTCTTGCCAAATCCTAAAAAGGTATTTCATTCGTCTCAATATTGCCTTTACCAGGATTCTTTTTTATAGTAAGATATATTTTCTTACAGGATTCTATATTAAATTGATAAATTATTTACTTATGTCTATAAATATATTTTAGTTCATACTACCATATATTCCATTAACTTGCAATGATGTTTTTTTGTAGAAATTTGTCTTTATTTCATAGAAAACTTACAATATGGCCGATAGAACTTTATTGAATACTGCATAGTTTCCATCGTAAAGATATTTTCTGAAAACATCACCGGAAAATTGTTATAAAACAGCAAAAAAGGTACCGATAAATCGGTACCTTTTTTATATATTGAATATTATTATTCAATGATTGAAGTTACAACACCAGATGCAACAGTTCTTCCGCCTTCACGGATAGCGAATCTCAAGCCTTCTTCCATAGCGATTGGAGTGATGAGCTTGATTGTCATTGTCAAGTTGTCGCCAGGCATACACATTTCTACGCCTTCTGGAAGAGTAACTACACCTGTAACGTCAGTAGTTCTGAAGTAGAACTGAGGTCTGTAGTTATTGAAGAAAGGAGTATGTCTACCACCTTCTTCTTTTGAAAGAACGTAAACCTGACCATTGAAGTGAGTGTGAGGTTTAACTGAACCTGGTTTTGACAGGATCTGTCCTCTTTCAATATCAGTTCTCTGAACACCTCTCAAGAGGGCTCCGATGTTGTCACCAGCCATAGCCTGATCGAGAAGCTTTCTGAACATTTCAACACCAGTTACAACAGTCTTCTTAGGAGCTTCTGCCAAACCAACGATTTCAACTTCTTCTCCAACCTTGATTGTTCCTCTTTCAACTCTACCAGTAGCAACTGTACCACGGCCTGTGATGGAGAATACATCTTCTACAGGCATAAGGAACGGTTTGTCAGTAGGTCTTTCAGGTGTAGGAATGTATTTATCAACTTCTTCCATCAGAGCGAGGATTGGAGCATATTCAGGAGCAGATGAGTCTTTTGAATTACACTCAAGAGCAACCAAAGCTGAACCTCTAACGATAGGAATATCATCACCTGGGAATTCGTAGGAGCTGAGCAATTCTCTCAATTCCATTTCAACCAATTCGATCAATTCTTCGTCATCAACCATATCACACTTGTTCAAGAAAACAACTATGTATGGAACACCAACCTGACGGGACAGAAGAATGTGTTCTCTTGTCTGAGGCATCGGGCCATCAGCAGCAGAAACAACGAGGATCGCGCCGTCCATCTGAGCAGCACCAGTGATCATGTTCTTAACATAGTCAGCATGTCCAGGGCAGTCAACGTGAGCATAGTGTCTGTTGTCAGTCTCATACTCAACGTGAGCTGTAGAGATAGTGATACCTCTTTCTCTTTCTTCCGGAGCAGCATCGATCTGATCGTAAGCTTTAAATTCAGCCTTACCATTCAGAGCCAATACTTTAGTTATAGCAGCAGTCAAAGATGTCTTACCATGGTCAACGTGTCCGATTGTACCAACGTTAACGTGGGGTTTGTTTCTTTCAAATTTAGCCTTACCCATTTTTAAAATCTCCTCCCTAACTCAGTATTATTACTGGTTGTTAACAAACTATTTATTAGTATATTTGTTTTAAATGCGGGAATTATGCAGGATTGCACAATCCCCGCTATTAAACTGTTAAAATCAGAGTATATAACTCGACGATTGGCATGGCTGCCAACGCTCGTCACGAACCCTTGCTTATTCCTTCGCCGACCTTGCGCTGATAACAGCTTCCTGAATGTTCTTAGGAACTTCTTCAAAGTGGCTAGGCTGCATTACGAACTGGCCTCTACCCTGAGTCAGTGAACGAAGCGTAGTTGCATATCCGAACATTTCGGAAAGTGGAACATGCGCTCTTATGGACTGAGCACCTGATCTTGCTTCCATACCTTCGATTCTACCTCTTCTGGAGTTAAGGCTGCCCATAGCGTCGCCCATGTAGGCTTCAGGCACTGTAACGTCAACTCTCATGATAGGTTCGAGGAGTACAGGATCGCCTTTACGCATACCTTCCTTGAAGCCCATGGAGCCGGCGATCTTAAACGCCATTTCCGAGGAGTCAACTTCATGGTATGAACCGTCTACCAGCGTTACTTTTACGTCAACAACCTGGTAACCGCCCAATACACCATTGTTCATAGCATCCTGGATACCTGCATCGATAGGTCCGATGTATTCCTTAGGAACAGCACCACCCACGATTTTATTAACAAATTCGTATCCTGCTCCGGGTTCTCTTGGCTCGATTTCGAGTACGCAATGACCGTACTGACCTCTACCACCGGACTGTCTTACGAACTTACCTTCAGCCTTAACAGCCTTACGGATTGTTTCTTTGTAAGAAACCTGAGGATTACCAACGTTCGCCTCTACTTTAAATTCCCTTAACATACGGTCAACAATGATCTCAAGGTGAAGTTCACCCATTCCTGCGATGATTGTTTGTCCTGTCTCAGGATCGGTATATGCTTTAAATGTTGGATCTTCTTCTGCAAGTTTCTGTAGTGCAACACCCATCTTTTCCTGTCCAGCTTTTGATTTTGGTTCAATCGCAACATGGATAACAGGATCAGGGAATTCCATGGATTCAAGAATTACAGGGTTATTTTCCTCACAAAGAGTATCACCGGTTGTAGTGTCTTTTAAACCTACAGCAGCAGCTATGTCTCCGGAGTATACCATGTCAATTTCTTCCCTGTGGTTCGCATGCATCTGCAGAATTCTACCGATTCTTTCTCTCTTACCCTTTGTAGAGTTAAGAACATAGGAACCGGAGCTCAGTTTACCTGAGTAAACCCTGAAGAAGCAAAGCTTACCAACGAATGGGTCTGTCATAATCTTGAATGCAAGCGCAGAGAAAGGACCATTATCATCTGCAGGTCTTGTAACTTCCTCTTCACTGTCCGGCAAAATACCCTTTATAGCAGGGATATCAAGCGGTGATGGCAAATACTCAACTACGGAATCGAGCAATTCCTGAACACCCTTGTTTTTGTAGGATGAACCACAAATAACGGGGATCATTTTAACTGCGATGGTAGCCTTTCTAATACCTGTCTTGATTTCTTCTACTGTCAGTTCTTCACCTTCAAGATATTTCATCATCAATTCTTCGTCTTGTTCAGCAACAGCTTCAACCAACTTGTTATGATATTCTTCTGCAATATCCTTCATGTCATCTGGGACGGATGTCTCTTCAATGTCTTTTCCAAGGTCATCCAAATGTATATATGCCTTCATGGTAACGAGGTCAACCATACCTTTAAAGGTGTCCTCTTTACCGATCGGCAGCTGAATCGGCACAGCATTTGCTTTCAGTCGATCCTTCATCATATCTACAACGTTATAGAAATCTGCTCCCATAATGTCCATCTTGTTGACATATGCCATACGGGGAACGCCATATTTATCAGCCTGTCTCCAAACAGTTTCAGACTGCGGCTCAACGCCTCCCTTAGCACAGAAAACCGTCACTGAACCATCGAGAACTCGAAGAGACCTTTCAACTTCAACTGTGAAGTCAACGTGCCCCGGTGTGTCGATGATATTAACTCTGGTACCCTTCCACTGTGCAGTAGTAGCAGCAGATGTAATGGTGATACCTCTTTCCTGCTCCTGCTCCATCCAGTCCATGGTTGCAGCGCCTTCATGAACTTCACCGATTTTATGAACCCTACCGGTGTAGAACAGGATACGTTCAGTTGTAGTCGTCTTACCAGCATCGATGTGAGCCATGATACCGATATTTCTTGTATTTTCCAAACTAAATTGCCTGGGCATCTTTACCCTCCTTTCAATTTCGCGATAGCTCAATAATCAATTGAGAATTGAAAATTGATAATTGAGAATTAAAATTACTAAAGGGCAATTTTCCATTCTCAATTTTTCATTTTCAATTAATTTCCTACCATCTATAATGTGCGAAAGCTTTGTTAGCTTCAGCCATCTTATGAGTATCTTCCTTCTTCTTGAAGGCTGCACCCATGTTGTTTGTTGCGTCAAGAATTTCTCCAGCCAGTCTTTCCCTCATGGTTCTCTCGCCTCTCTTACGTGAGTAAAGAGTCAACCATCTAAGACCTAAAGCTTGTCTTCTTTCCGGTCTTACTTCGATAGGAACCTGGTACGTAGCTCCACCAACTCTTCTAGCCTTTACTTCCAGTACAGGCATGATGTTGTTCATAGCCTGCTCGAAAACTTCCAATGGATCTCTTCCAGTCTTTTCCTTGATAATATCGAAAGCTTCGTAGCAGATTTGCTGAGCTACACCTTTCTTACCGTCCTGCATAATATTGTTGATAAGCTTTGTTACAACCTTATCATTATATATTGGATCCGGCAATACTTCTCTTTTAGCTATAAATCCTTTTCTTGGCACCTTGCTTCCCTCCTTTTATGATAATGATATCAAAGGTACTCGCGGTTTTTCACCGTCGTCGGCACTGGTAGTTATTCTATATCCTATATATAAAAACAACGTACTTAGCACCATTTTTGATTTCACACGTCGCGCGCAGCACGCTGTATGATCTTACTTCTTAGCAGCACCTGCTTTTGGTCTCTTGGCACCGTATTTTGAACGGCTTTGCATTCTCTTAGCAACACCTGCAGTATCAAGAGTTCCTCTAACAATGTGGTACCTAACACCCGGTAAGTCTTTAACCCTACCACCTCTTATAAGAACAACACTGTGCTCCTGAAGATTGTGTCCTATACCCGGAATGTAAGCAGTAACTTCTATGCCGTTAGTCAATTTTACCCTGGCAACCTTTCTCAACGCGGAGTTAGGCTTCTTTGGAGTAGTTGTTTTAACAACAGTACATACGCCTCTTTTCTGAGGGCTGCTTATATCCATAGTCTTCTTCTTCAGAGAGTTATAACCTTTCTGCAATGCAGGAGCAGTAGACTTTTGCTCAAGAGTTTGTCTTCCCTTTCTGATCAACTGATTAAACGTTGGCATCCATACACCTCCCTTCAAACATAGTTAACAGTTGGTAATGAATAATTTCCAACTGTGATAAATTTATATGAATAAATTTATTTCAAAATTTAATTAAGTAAGTACTTCGTACAAGTTACCATTCCAAGACGCCAAAAAACAACTGTCAATTGTGTAATAAAAATTGACAATTACTTCAACAGGCATGTAACAGCGGCACCTACTTCAATTCCACAGGCTTTACCCAACTGCTTCATCGTATCCACGTAAACAATCTCAACAGAATATTTTTCACATAATTCCTTTATGGATCGAATGACTTTTTCATCTGCATCCCTGGCGATGACAGCAGTTTTTACACTATCCTTTTCCAAGGCTTTCTGTGATTGCTTTACTCCAACAATTTTATTACTGTTTTTTAACTCTTCCAGCACTTTTTACCCTCCAATAAATCAATTAACCCTAACAGACAAAATCGCAGCTATACTTTTCATACCCTGTCCATGACTCCAAGAGTTAATTCGCCTTACAGAAATCATATTCCCGCAAATAATGCAGGGTAAATACACACTAAAATATTTTATCACCTCAAATATGAATTTGTCAAGATGCAATTATTTGGAAAGCCCGGATGAAATAATGGGCAATGGAGTTTACTCCATTGCCCATAAATAATTCACTTAAAATCTTACTCGCCTATGCTACTAGCCGAATTAATGGTTATATCCTTATACCGGCTCATGCCTGTACCTGCAGGTATAAGCTTACCGATAATAACGTTTTCCTTCAAGCCAACCAGCGGGTCAATCTTACCCTTGATGGCTGCTTCCGTCAACACCCTTGTTGTCTCCTGGAAGGATGCAGCTGACAGGAAGGACTCTGTTGCAAGAGATGCTTTTGTGATACCCAGCAGTGCTCTCTTACCGGTCGCAGGACGCAAGCCCTGTGCCACAGCCTTGTCATTTTCGCTTTCAAACTCAAACATATCTACAAGGCCGCCGGGAAGGAGCGCTGTATCTCCAGCATCTTCCACCTTTACTTTTCTCAGCATCTGACGTACGATAACTTCAATGTGCTTGTCGTTGATATCAACACCCTGCAGCCTGTAAACCCTCTGTACTTCTTGTATCAGATAGGACTGAACGCCTTTCAGGCCTTTGATTTTAAGGATATCATGCGGATTAACGGAACCTTCCGTCAATTCATCTCCTGCTTCTACAACATCACCATCCGTTACCTTCGGTCTTGAACCATACGGAATCAGGTAGTTTCTTGATTCGCCATCTTCAGAAGTAACAACAGCTTCTCTCTTCTTCTTCGATTCCACGATCTTAACCGTACCCGGGATCTCGGATATAATTGCAAGTCCCTTTGGTTTTCTTGCTTCAAACAATTCTTCTACACGAGGCAAACCTTGTGTGATATCATCACCGGCAACACCACCCGTATGGAAGGTTCTCATGGTCAACTGGGTACCCGGCTCACCGATGGATTGGGCGGCTATGATACCAACAGCTTCTCCGATATTGCATTCATCACCGGTAGCCAGGTTCGCTCCGTAGCATTTTGCACAAATTCCAAATTCGGAATGGCAGGTAAGTACGGATCGTATTTTAACCTTCTTGATCCCTGCCTTGGCAACCTTTTCCGCTTGTTTTTCCTTGATCATGGTGTCTGCTTCTACCAGCACCTCACCGGTTTCAGGATGAACAATCGGATCAATGGTGTATCTTCCTACCAAGCGTTCCTGCAAACCTTCAATGATTTCATTACCATCTTTAACATCGGAAACTTCAATACCCTTGTCGGTTCCGCAGTCAAATTCTCTAACGATAACATCCTGACTTACGTCAACAAGACGCCTTGTGAGGTAACCGGAGTCCGCCGTTCTCAGAGCGGTATCGGCCAGACCCTTTCTGGCACCATGGGTGGAGGTGAAGAATTCCAAAACCTTCAAGCCTTCACGGAAGTTCGCCTTGATCGGTATTTCAATGGTTCTACCGGAGGTATCGGCCATAAGACCTCTCATACCGGCCAGCTGCTTGATCTGGTTTACATTACCTCTGGCTCCGGAGTGCGCCATCATATAGATCGGGTTGAATTTATCCAGGTTGTTTATAAGGGCATTGGCTATATTTTCAACCGTCTCGGTCCATGCACTAATAACAGAGTTGTACCTTTCCTCATCGGAGATAAGACCTCTCTTATACTGCTTCAAAATATTATCGATTCTATCTTCCGTTTCCTTGATAAACTTCGCCTTAACCTCAGGAATTACCATGTCGGATACACTGATGGTTATGGCTCCTCTTGTAGAGTATTTAAAACCAAGAGCCTTTATCTTATCAAGTACGATGGCAGTCTCTGTCGTTCCATGCTTTCTTATGCACTTGTCAATGATCTTGCCCAGTTCTTTTTTGGTTACTACGAAGGTAACTTCCAAATCAAAAAGGTTATCCGGGTCTGAGCGATCTACAAATCCAATATCCTGAGGAATGGCGCTATTGAATATCAGCCTTCCTACAGTGGCATCAATAATTTTTGTTACAGGTTCGCCATTGATTTCCTTTGTCAATCTCACCTTGATGGGTGCATGAAGGCCTACAGCCTGGTTGTCATACGCCATCAGCGCTTCATTCATCGAGGAGAAGATTTTTCCTGTTCCCAACTCACCGTCTTTTTCAATGGTGAGGTAATAGCTACCGAGAACCATGTCCTGGGTAGGAACGGTAACAGGTTTACCATCCTGCGGCTTTAGCAGGTTGTTTGCTGAAAGCATCAGGAATCTGGCTTCCGACTGTGCTTCTGCTGAAAGCGGAACGTGTACCGCCATCTGGTCACCGTCGAAGTCGGCATTGTATGCCGTACACACCAACGGATGAAGCTTCAACGCTCTACCCTCAACCAGAACAGGTTCAAAAGCCTGAATACCAAGTCTGTGAAGGGTTGGAGCACGGTTCAGCAGTACAGGATGCTCTTTGATAACTTCTTCCAGGACATCCCAAACTTCTGCTCTTACTCTTTCCACCATTCTCTTGGCACTTTTTATATTATGGGCAAGCCCATCATTTACAAGCTTCTTCATTACAAAGGGCTTAAACAACTCCAATGCCATTTCCTTTGGCAGGCCGCACTGGAACAATTTCAAGTCCGGACCTACAACGATAACGGAACGACCGGAATAGTCAACACGCTTACCGAGAAGGTTCTGACGGAAACGTCCCTGTTTACCCTTCAGCATATCGGAAAGGGATTTGAGCGGTCTGTTTCCAGGACCTGTTACAGGTCTTCCTCTTCTACCGTTATCAATAAGAGCATCAACGGCTTCCTGAAGCATCCTCTTTTCATTTCTTACGATGATATCGGGAGCACCCAGGTCAAGCAATCTTTTCAGACGGTTATTTCTGTTGATAACCCTTCTATACAGATCATTCAAGTCGGAGGTGGCAAACCTTCCTCCATCCAATTGTACCATGGGGCGCAGTTCCGGTGGTATAACCGGTACTACATCCATGATCATCCACTCAGGACGGTTGGAGGACCCTCTGAAGGCTTCTACAACTTCCAGTCGTTTAATAGAGCGTATTCTCTTTTGTCCGGATACGTCATCCAGCTCAGCCCTTAACTCTTTAGAGAGCTTTTCAAGGTCAAGTTCCTGCAGAAGCTCTTTGATCGCTTCCGCTCCCATTCCGGCCCTGAATCGGTTACCGAATTTTTCAATACTATCCCTGTATTCCTTCTCAGACAACAATTGCTTTTTGGACAACGGTGTCTGTCCCGGATCAATAACCACATAGGATGCGAAGTACAGAATTTTCTCCAGCGCTCTAGGTGACATATCCAATATCAGTCCCATACGGCTGGGTATCCCTTTAAAGTACCATATGTGGGATACCGGAGCTGCGAGTTCTATATGGCCCATTCTTTCCCTACGAACTTTTGAGCGGGTTACTTCGACTCCACATCGATCGCAAACGATTCCTTTATATCGAATCCTCTTATATTTACCGCAGTGACACTCCCAGTCTTTCTGAGGTCCGAAAATTCTCTCACAGAAGAGTCCGTCTCTTTCAGGTTTAAGAGTCCTGTAGTTTATTGTTTCAGGTTTCTTCACTTCTCCCTTTGACCATTCTCTGATTTTTTCCGGAGAAGCCAAACCAATCTTTATTGAATCAAAATTGTTAAGTTCAAACACGGCACTCTCTCCTTTCCCTTAAAAATCTGTTTCGTCCAGGCTTTCGTCAAAGCTTTCCTCATCATCTGCGAAAAGATCATCAACCATACCTTCGTCAAGGTTATCTGCTGTACTCAGATCATCCAACTCGAACTCGTCGATTTCGAGATCGTCATCCAGTGCTTCATCTCCCAGATCATCATAATCAGCCAGCGGTGCAGCTTCATCTTCCCTACCTTCGATATTCACGCTGAGATCCTCAAGCTCATCTTCAACCGATTCCTTGATAGCAATTTCTTCCTGTTCTTCCGAGTATACCTTAACGTCGAGTCCAAGGCTCTGGAGTTCCTTGATGAGTACCTTGAAGGATTCAGGGATACCCGGTTCCGGAACGTTTTCACCTTTAACGATGGCTTCATAGGTCTTAACCCTACCCACAACGTCGTCGGACTTAACTGTAAGGATTTCCTGTAATGTATAGGCAGCTCCGTATGCTTCCAGAGCCCAAACTTCCATTTCTCCAAATCGCTGTCCACCGAACTGCGCCTTACCACCCAGCGGCTGCTGCGTAACAAGGGAGTACGGACCGGTAGAACGGGCATGAATCTTATCGTCAACAAGATGGGCCAGCTTCAGGATATACATGTATCCTACGGTTACCCTGTTATCGAAAGGATCTCCGGTTCTTCCATCATAAAGTACGGTTTTACCGTCTTCTGAAAGTCCTGCTTTTTTCAGTGTTTCAACGATATCATCTTCGGTCGCACCGTCAAATACCGGCGTTGCAATCTCCCAACCCAGGGCTTTTGCAGCATATCCAAGGTGGACTTCCAAAACCTGACCGATGTTCATACGGGAAGGTACGCCCAGCGGATTCAGTACGATCTGCAGCGGTGTACCATCTGGAAGGAACGGCATGTCTTCTTCCGGGAGTATTCTTGAGATAACACCCTTGTTACCATGTCGGCCCGCCATTTTGTCTCCGACAGAGATTTTTCTCTTTTGTGCGATGTAGCACCGTACCAGTTGGTTTACTCCGGGCGGCAGCTCATCGCCATTTTCTCTTGTGAACACCTTAACATCGACGATAATACCGGCTTCACCGTGCGGTACACGGAGCGAAGTGTCTCTTACTTCTCTTGCTTTTTCACCGAATATCGCTCGAAGCAGTCTTTCTTCGGCAGTCAGTTCGGTTTCTCCCTTCGGAGTCACTTTACCCACCAGAATATCGCCGGAGCGAACTTCTGCACCAATTCTTATGATCCCGCGGTCATCAAGGTCTTTTAATGCTTCCTCACTTACATTCGGAATATCCCTTGTGATTTCTTCAGGTCCCAGTTTGGTATCTCTGGATTCGCATTCGTATTCTTCTATATGAATAGAGGTAAACACATCCTCTTTTACCAGCTTTTCGCTGATCAGGATGGCATCCTCGTAGTTGTAACCTTCCCACGTCATGAAACCGATGAGTATGTTCTTACCCAGACCGATTTCACCGTTGTCGGTGGAAGGACCGTCTGCGATAACATCTCCCTTCTCAATCACATCCCCCTTGCGAACAATGGGTCTCTGATTGATACAGGTTCCCTGATTAGAGCGCAGGTATTTCAGCAGCTTATAAGTATCCTTTTTACCTTCCTTGGTTCTTATGGTAATTTCATTGGCCGATACTTTTTCTATAACACCTGCATTTTTAGCCAATACAACAACACCGGAATCTCGCGCAGCCTTATATTCGATACCGGTACCGACAATAGGTGCATCGGCCTTGATCAAAGGCACAGCCTGACGCTGCATGTTGGATCCCATGAGCGCACGGTTCGCGTCATCGTTTTCAAGGAACGGAATCATGGCTGTAGCAACCGAAACAAGCTGCTTTGGCGATACGTCCATAAAGTCAACCCGGCCGGGTTCTACTTCAAGAATTTCATCCTTGTATCGAACTGCAACTTTTTTGTTTGCAAATCTTCCGCTTGCATCCAATGGCTCGTTTGCTGAGGCCACAACATACTTATCTTCCTCATCGGCTGTAAGATAAATAATTTCGTTGGACACAACACCCTGGGCCTTATCTACTTTTCTGTAAGGTGCCTCAATAAACCCATACTCATTGATTCTTGCATAGGTACTCAAGGAGCCGATCAAACCGATGTTCGGACCTTCAGGCGTTTCAATAGGACACATACGGCCATAGTGGGAGTGGTGAACGTCACGGACTTCGAAGCCCGCTCTTTCCCTGCTCAAACCGCCAGGACCCAATGCGCTGAGCCTTCTCTTATGAGTCAGCTCTGCCAGAGGATTGGTCTGGTCCATAAACTGTGACAACTGGCTGCTTCCAAAGAATTCCTTGATAGCTGCTGCAACCGGTCTGATATTGATCAGTGCCTGTGGAGTCACAATGTCGATATCCTGGATTGTCATTCTTTCTCTTACAACTCTTTCCATCCTGGCAAGACCGATTCTAAACTGATTCTGCAGCAGTTCGCCGACAGAACGCAGTCTACGATTTCCGAGATGGTCGATATCATCCACATCTCCTACATTATACTCAAGGTTAATGAGGTAGCTGATGGATGAAATAATATCATCAATAGTTATATATTTGGGAACAAGTTCATCAAGGTTTTCCTTGAGTGCTTTTTTAATACTCTCTTCTCCTTCGTTTTCACTCAGGATTTTTTTCAGCAGCTCATACCGAACTCTTTCCGTTATACCGATACCTGCAACGTCGAAATCTACAAATGCCTTGATATCTACGGTATTGTTACCGATAACCTTTACCTTTTTGCCTTCAATGTTTATGTAAACTGCATTAACACCGGAGTTCTGTATGATCTCCGCCTTTTCCCTTGTAATTCTTTCATCTTCAGCAGCCAGAACTTCTCCCGTTTCCGGTGAAACGATGTCCTGTGCAGCAACTGCACCTGCAATACGAGCGGCAAGGGAAAGTTTTTTATTAAATTTAAAGCGTCCCACCTTGGCCAGGTCATATCTTTTCGGATCAAAGAAAAGGCTGTTGATCAAGGAAGTAGCACTTTCCACTGTAGGTGGTTCTCCGGGTCTCAATCTCTTATAGACTTCCAGCAAACCCTCGTCAACGGTTTTTGTGTTGTCCTTCTGTATGGTTGCAATGATCCCTTCTTCTTCACCCAGAAGCTCCATAATTTCCATGTCCGTTCCAAAGCCTAAAGCTCTAAGAAGAACAGTAATCGGAAGCTTTCTGGTTCTATCGATTCTTACGGATATAACATCGTTGGAATCCGTTTCGTATTCCAGCCATGCACCACGGTTCGGAATCACGGTATTTGAGAAAAGCTTTTTACCCGTTTTGTCAAACTTCATTGTATAGTAAATACCGGGTGATCTAACCAACTGGCTGACGATTACCCTTTCAGCACCGTTGATGATAAAAGTTCCATTGTCTGTCATTAAGGGGAAATCTCCCATGAAGATGTCCTGTTCCTTAACCTCGCCGGTTTCCTTGTTAATCAACCTTACTTTTACTTTTAAAGGTGCAGAAAATGTAGTATCTCTTTCCTTGCATTCTTCAACGCTGTATTTAGGATTTTCATCAAGAGAATAGTCTACAAATTCAAGAATCAGATTACCGGTGTAATCGGTAATCGGGGAAACGTCTCTAAACACTTCCCTTAAGCCTTCGTCCAAAAACCATTTGTAGGAGTCCTTCTGAACCTCAATAAGATTCGGCATATCCAGGACTTCATCGATTTTGGAGTAGCTCATTCTAACGTTTTTACCTAGTCGTACGGGATGTACCATCTAACAATCACCTCATAAGTTATGACTTTGTCTTGAAAGCGCAATGTCATGCACTTGAATAGGAATATATATATTCAGGACCTTTAGTAGTATTATTAAAAGCCCTGTAACAATCTAAGGAAAGTACCCATTGTACTTCAACTTTGTGCCAGCCCGACTCGGACTGCGAACTTTAAGATTAAGTTGAAGATATTCCTCTGCGGAGTATATATTTCCATCCACCTTGAGTATAATTTTCAGCAGACTACATATACTAACTTTAGCAAGTAAACCGCAATCATTAAAATATTATTAACAATTATTGTCTTCTTTATTCTTCTATGTTATAATCTAAATGTATTAAATTTCTATTTCTTTTATCAATTGGAATTTCAAACCAAAATTATAACGCAGTTTATAATTCTAACACACCGGTAACAACTTGTCAATGGTTATCCGGCTTTTTTTATTTTACCAATTTTTTGTTATATAGTATAAAAGAGGCCTCTTTGTGAGAAGCCTCTTTTGTTTACTTAAACTTAGATTACTTAATTTCGATTGTTGCTCCAACTTCCTTGAACTTAGCTTCCATCTGAGCAGCTTCGTCTTTGGATACGTTTTCCTTAACAGTCTTAGGAGCTCCATCAACCAGGTCCTTCGCTTCTTTCAGTCCAAGACCGGTTACTTCTCTAACAACCTTGATTACTTTGATTTTTTCAGCGCCAGCATCTTTTAAGATTACGTTGAATTCAGTCTTTTCTTCAACTGCTGCTGCTGCACCTGCTGCAGGAGCTGCTACTGCAACTGCTGCAGCTGCGGATACACCAAATTCTTCTTCGATTGCTTTTACAAGCTCGGATAATTCTAATACAGTTAATGTTTTTACTTCTTCAATAAATTTTGTAATTTTCTCACTAGCCATTTTAATTATACCTCCATAATAATTTCTTGCTGACTTAAGCTTCAGCTTGCTCTTTTTGTTCCCTTACTGCATTCAATGCAATTGCAAGTCCGGCGATTGTAGCATTCAAGCCACAAGCCAACTGAGTTAACAGTACTTCTCTTGATGGTAGGTCTGCAAGTGATTGGATAACACTTACGTCAACAACCTTACCTTCAAATATACCAGCTTTCAATTCCAGCTTTTCATACTTCTTAGCAAATTCAGCCATAACTTTTGCTGGAGCAATAACATCAGTCGTGCTGAATGCCATGGCTGTGGGGCCATTTAACGTTGGCTCCAATGCATCCATGCCATTTTCCTTAGCTGCTAATTTGGTTAAAGTATTTTTTACAACTTTATACTCAACACCAGCTTTTCTAAGAGCACTTCTTAATTCTGTATCCTGTTCAACTGTCAACCCTCTATAATCTGCAAATACCATTGTCATTGCATCTTTGAAGTTGGAAGATAATTCATTTACTACAACTTTCTTTTGCTCTAAAACCTTTTGACTTGGCAAGTTTCGCACCTCCCTATGAATAAAATTCAGTGTATAATACAAAACCCTCGCATGCACATAAACATACGAGGGTATAATTACCAATCAAAAATTAATAACTTTTCTTCCTCGGTAGGATGAGAAGGATCTCTATTAAGTAAAAACACCTACTGTCTATGGCAAACTCTATTAAGTTACTGCAATATAATACACTATATTAAAAGCTTTGTAAAGCATTTTTTATTATTATACCAGCATTATCACCCTGATATGATCCGGAATTACTCAGTAACCCTCTGCGGATTTACTTTGATTCCAGGTCCCATGGTTGATGATACAACTACGCTCTTCAGATACTGTCCCTTTGCGGCAACAGGTTTTGCCTTGATAACAGCTTCCAGCAGTGTCTGGAAGTTATCTTTCAGCTTGTCTGTACCAAAGGAAACTTTTCCGATTGGGCAGTGGATGATATTGGTCTTATCCAGCCTGTACTCAATTTTACCGGCTTTGATATCTGCGATTGCCTTTGCTACGTCCATGGTAACTGTTCCGGCTTTAGGGTTCGGCATCAATCCTTTCGGACCCAGTACTTTACCTAATCTACCAACAACACCCATCATGTCCGGTGTAGCAACTACAACGTCAAACTCGAACCAGTTATTGTTCTGGATCTTTGTAACCATATCTTCTGCACCAACGTGGTCAGCACCGGCTTTTTCAGCTTCTGAAGCCTTGTCGCCCTTAGCGAAAACAAGAACTCTAACTTTTTTACCAGTACCATGAGGGAGTACAACAGCGCCTCTAACCTGCTGGTCAGCATGCCTGGAGTCAACACCCAGTTTAATGTGAGCTTCCACTGTTTCATCAAACTTTGCTTTCGCAGTTTTCTGAACCAGGTCGAGAGCTTCGATTGGCTCATAGACAGCTAATCTATCTACGAGTTTAGCACTCTCGGTATACTTCTTTCCTCTCTTCATGATTATCCTCTCCTTCGTGGTAAATTTGTCGGAACCTACGTTCCTCCCACCGTGTAACGAATTGAGAATTAAGAATTGAAAATTGAGAATTGCTTTAATTCCCTATTTACAACCTTCCATTTTCAATTACTCAGTAACAACGATACCCATGCTTCTTGCAGTTCCTGCAATCATGCTGGCTGCAGCATCAACACTTGCCGCATTAAGGTCCGGCATCTTCTGCTCAGCTATTTTCCTGACTTCAGCCATGGAAATCTTAGCAACCTTTTCCTTGTTTGGCTTACCAGAACCGCTTTCAATCTTGCAAGCTTTCTTTAAAAGAATAGCAGCAGGGGGAGTTTTTGTAATAAACGAAAAAGATCTGTCTGCATATACAGTGATAACTACAGGAATAATGAGTCCTGCGTCCTTAGCAGTTCTTTCGTTGAATTCCTTACAAAATCCCATGATGTTTACGCCATGTTGTCCTAAAGCTGGTCCAACCGGTGGAGCCGGAGTTGCTTTTCCTGCTGGAATTTGAAGCTTTACATATCCAGCTATTTTCTTTGCCATAAATTCCACCTCCCAAATATTATATATAATATAAGAATGATGCATGAAAAATGATGTAACCATCATTAAACACATTCACACTCTTAAATCCAAGGTTATTGACAAATAACAACTTTCTTTTTTGACTCACAAAGAAGTTTACATCCTTTGTTCATCATTCATGGTTAGATTTTCTGTATCTGGACAAGTTCCAATTCAACAGGGGTTTCCCTGCCAAACATAGAAACCGACACTCTTACCTTTCTCTTCTCCATGTTGATTTCTTCAACAATTCCAATAAAGTTTTCAAGCGGTCCAGAGATTACTCTTACATTGTCACCAACTTCGTAATCCACAACAGGCGCAAATTCCTCAACACCCATTGTCTTTACTTCTTCATCAGTTAAAGGCACAGGCTTTGACCCAGGACCGACAAATCCGGTCACTCCCCTGGTATTTCTAACGACATACCAGGATTCATCATTCATAAACATCTTTACCAAAACATATCCGGGGAACACTTTTCTCAAAGTTGCCTTTTTTTTGCCATCCTTGATTTCAATTTGTTCCTCCATGGGAACAACAACATCAAGAATAAATTCCTGCATGCTTCTGTTCTCAACAACTTTTTCGATGTTCGCTTTCACTTTGTTTTCATACCCGGAATAAGTATGGACTACATACCATTTTGCTTCTTCAGACATATCTCTAAAGAGCCCTAAGGCCCCATGTCCTCCTTTAAATGTTATTAAGTAAAAATTTGAATGCCCCGCCAAGTACAAAGTCTGCTACCCAGATTATAACTCCCATTACCAGACATGCCGCCAAAACTGTTATTGTGTTATTGACTAATTGCTCTCTGTTTGGCCAGATTACTCTTTTCAGCTCGCTTTTTATTTCCCTGAAAAATCTGGTTACATTTTTACGAGCATTGCCGAATTTTGAAACTTTTGCTTCATCAGCCATACACTCACATCCCGCTTATTATTTTTAGGATTTGACGTAATTTAAAACTTCGTCACACAAACTGTATCCTTTGAAATAAGTTACCTGGACTTTTTTGCAGACCCTATATGGAATTCATGCAGGGTTTAGCAAAGCGACAGTCCACGCTATTTCTCTCAAGAGACTATTTTGTTTCCTTGTGTTCAGTGTGTTTGCGACAGAACCTGCAATATTTTCTCATTTCAAGTCTGTCCGGATCGTTCTTTTTGTTCTTGATCGTGTTGTAGTTTCTCTGTTTGCACTCGCCACAAGCCATTGTTATTTTAACTCTCATTATTAACACCTCCAGCTACAGATTATACATATATGAATAAATTTGTAACCAAAACAGCTTTAAATCAATTACATGCTATGTAAAGCGGCTTTGATTGCATACTTTTCTACCTAGCTGTTACAAATATTTCCCACTCGAAAAGTACATTTTTGGCATAAAAAAAAAGCTACACAAAGAAGCAATACCTAATTTATCATAAAAACGAAAGTATGTCAAGATATTTTTATTTATGTATGCTTTGTATCCTAAGTATATACCGACCTGTTCCCGCCGTCAATACCTGTTTGAAGCTAAATATGTAAAAGGAACCAATCTTCGATGCTTATCGGCTCCTTTTACTTTAAATTCCGTCCACAATATTTATAATTGATAGGACATGAAGGGTATTTCTCTTTGGTTTTGATGTAATTCCCCTTTATAATTATAAATTTCCTTAATTGATAAACAGCTCTGCAAAATTATAAAAGGGCAGCGGACCGGAAAGCTCCGCTTTTAAACTAAAGTTTTCCAGTTTTTTACTCTGATCTTTTACCCACTGTATAACTCCAGGCACTTCCTCCTTCCGGATTAGAAGCACAGACTTCAGCAATGGCTTCTCCCGGTCTTCTACCGATGGAACAAAAAGACTGCCCTTCAGCTTGGTTTTTTCCACTTTTGTGCCTAACTCCTTCCAGAAAGCGGACAGGGTCTCCGTTATTCTATCCTGTATCATTTGATTGATATTTCCCCCTGAATAATGGGTGCTGTCACGAATCATTTTCAATACCCATTCCTCTTTGTTTTGAAAACAGGAAAAGGCCTCCTGCAGGTATGCTATATGCGCGTTTAAAAAAGCCTTCAGATGCTCTGCATGGATAAAAACGGTGCAGAATTTTACCGGAACGATGGTCCCTATGCTTGTTAGCTGCTGAAGGATTTCAAAATGTCTTTTTGTTTTTCCCTCCACCCAATGCATATTTTGCAGCCTCTCACTAATTTCACATTCACCGAATTCCACCAAATCCACAGGACTCGCTATGGCGTGGAATTCCCCTGTGGTGATGGCCATGAGGGAATGTGTTTCATCGACTCCGCGTATACCGGATAAAGCCGCATCGTTATCATCACACATAATTCCATAAACATATAGCCCGTAATTGCTCATGTTCATCTCTCCTATGCCTATAGTAGTAGGGCAGCGTACTTTGAACCTTAATAACCAGAAGGGGAATATACGGTTTTTTCACAGTTGACTTTCTGGAAAAAATTAAATCCAAAGTTCGATACCTATGTCACCATAATCCTATGAAACTCATTCGTAAATATGCAATTTTTCTTAAGAGATTTCTCATGAATAACCCGGTAAAAGCACTTGTGCTTATACATCAAAGGGGGCGGCTTTTCACCGTCCCCCTCCTATTATTTGGATTCCTTTTTACTATTGGAAATATCAAGTTCTTCACTCCTTTTGCTTTGTCCGTACCCGAAAACCATTCCTGCAATTACAATCAACACACAAATAGAAAGTACAACAATGTCAGTAGTACCCACGGTAGATTCACCTCCATATCTGATTTTAGCAGAAGGTGAACTCATTTTTATATCTACTCCCATGAAAATATAAGGTAATCAAAAACCGCAACTTATCCCTGCGGTCTTCCAGGACTTCAACACTTTGCACCCCCGCCTCAGTTGTGGACAACTGCAAGTAGGAATGATAAATTTCCGTATGAAATTTACTGAAAATGGCTTTTATATACTCTCTGCCGTTTTCCTGCTTGATATAGGAAGCACCTGCATCTATGACGGCAGCAGAAAAGAAGGCCTTTGAAGTACCTGTACCTTTATCTATTCCAAATACAGGCGGCTCATCATGTAACGGAAGCATATTTACAAGTATAAGCAGTATCACTATAAAAGAGAGATACTTGATAACTTTCTGCTTCATGTGCAGTGCACCCCTACCCTTTTAGTCTCCCTATAGTATAACAAATTTGTGGTGTCCCATCAATCCATTGAAATCTGGTAACTCGAAGGGCTCTACCTTCTGTAAAAAAATGCTCTTCGGTACTTAACAAAGAAAAGGCGGCAAATAGATGAGTCTGTAACTCTCTATTTGCCGCTCCTCATTCCAACTTTATTCGTCAATAAGCTCACTAATGGGCGCCCCTGGCGGTACAATGGGAAACACCTTCTCATCCCGGTCAATCACAAAATCAATCACCACAGGCCGATCGGTAGAAGACAATGCAGCCTCTAGAACCTGGTCTACCTCTCCCGGACTTGTGACCCTGAATCCCAAAGCCCCGTAAGCTTCAGCCAGAGCTACAAAGTCCGTGCTTCGATCGATAGTAGTGGAAGAATACCGTCCATCGTAGAAAAGATTCTGCCACTGCCGCACCATGCCCAAAACCCGGTTGTTCATGATGGCAATAATAATGGGTAATTTGTATTCTACTGCCGTAGCCAGCTCGTTGCAGTTCATCCGGAAGCTCCCATCTCCGGCTACATTGATAACTTTTTTATCCGGGCAGCCGATCTGAGCTCCCATGCAGGCTCCTAATCCATAGCCCATAGTGCCTAATCCGCCGGAAGAAATAAACTGCCTGGGTTTTGTATACTTATAATACTGCGCCGCCCAGAGTTGATTCTGCCCCACTTCCGTGGTGATGAGGGCTTTTCCCTCCGTGAGTTCGTACAGCCGCTCTATCGTGTATTGAGGGCGCAGCACATCATCCTTCGGGTATTTCAAAGGATAGGACTCCTTCCATTCCCGGATTTGATAATTCCATCCGGAAGGCTCCCGTTTTGCCACCTTGGCAGTAATAGCCCTTAGTATTTTCCGTACATTTCCTGTCAAAGGGTAGTGTACGGTAATATTTTTCCCGACTTCTGCGGGATCAATATCAATGTGCATGATTTGTGCCTTCGGTGCAAATTTGCTGACATCACTGATCACCCGGTCGCTAAAGCGGGTTCCAACAGCAATAAACAGGTCAGACTCGGATACCGCCAGGTTCGAGGTCTTTGTTCCATGCATTCCCACCAGCCCTGTATAGAGGACATGATTCCCGGGGAAAGCGCCCAGCCCCATCAATGTGGTAGCCACTGGAATTTGCACCTTCTCTACCAGTGCCAGCAGTTCCTGTGTGGCATCACCGATGGAAACTCCCCCTCCCGCTATAAGTATAGGTTTTTTTGCATTGTTTATAATTTCTGCCGCTTTTTCAATTTGCTTTTCATGGACCCCCATATCAGCCTCTCTGATCTTCACGGGAACCTTCGGCTCATATTCTGCCGCTGCTGCAGTCACGTCCTTGCAAATATCCACCAAAACCGGCCCCGGTCTTCCTTCACGGGCTATAATAAACGCTTCTCGTATGGTATCCGCCAGATCCTTTATATCCTTTACAATGTAATTATGCTTTGTTACGGGCATGGTAATTCCCGTGATATCTACCTCCTGAAAGGAATCCTTCCCCAAAAGACTTGTCGCCACCTGTCCGGTAAAAGCAACCATGGGGACTGAATCCATGTAGGCCGTGGCAATTCCCGTCACCAGGTTGGTAGCACCCGGTCCGGAAGTCGCCAGACACACGCCAACTTTTCCCGTTGCCCTGGCATAGCCGTCCGCAGCATGTGCCGCTCCCTGTTCGTGGGAAGTCAGGATATGCCGTATCTGTCCTTTCGCCTTATACAAGGCATCATACAGGTTTAAAACAGCACCGCCGGGATACCCAAAAATCGTATCCACACTTTGTTCCTTGAGGCATTCTATAAATATCTCCGCCCCTGTCAATCTCATATTCACACCCCCGCTTATCAGTTGGCAGTTGATAGTTGATAGAGGACAGTTGAAAAGCACTTTATACTTTCAGGTGTAATTACTAATTGAATTACTCATTGCTCTTTATTTCAAACTGCCCGGTTTTTTTAACTGTCAACTGCCAATTGTCAACTATCAACTATTTAAGCACTGCTCCAGTGCTCGCCGAGGACACCAGCCTCGCATACCTGCCCAGATAGCCTTTGGTAATTCTCGGTTCCGGTGCCTTCCATGCCTGTTTTCTTACTGCAAGTTCCTCTTCCGAAACAAGAACATTCAGCTTACCCTTGAGTATATCGATCTCGATCCGGTCCCCTTCCTGTACAAGTCCAATGGGCCCGCCCTCCATGGCCTCGGGAGAAACATGCCCGATGGAAGCCCCCCGGGTTGCGCCGGAGAATCGGCCATCCGTCAGCAGAGCCACGTGCTTATCCAGGCCCATCCCTGCAATGGCAGAAGTAGGTCCCAGCATTTCACGCATTCCAGGTCCCCCTTTGGGACCTTCATAGCGAATGATGATGACATCTCCTTTTTGGATGCTGCCCTTATAGATGGCTTGAATCGCGTCATCTTCCGAATCGAATACCCTGGCCGGTCCCTCATGAACCAGCATTTCCGCAGCCACTGCCGACCGTTTTACCACAGCTCCGTCCGGTGCCATATTTCCCTTTAGCACCGCAATTCCCCCGGTAGAGCTATAAGGTTCGTCAATGCTCTTGATTACGCTATAATCCAGTACTCTGGCCGCTTCAATGTTTTCCCCTACAGTTTTGCCGGTGACAGTTACTCCATCCAGATGAAGCAGTCCCTTTTTTGACAACTCCTTCATTACTGCCTGAACTCCGCCGGCGGCGTAGAGATCCTGAATATGGTGATGGCCTGCCGGCGCCAGCTTGCATAGATTCGGGACCTTTCCGCTGATCTCATTGATCACATCCAAGTTAATGGCAATTCCCGCCTCATTGGCAATGGCCGGCAAATGCAGCACCGAGTTTGTAGAACAGCCAAGGGCCATATCCACCGTCAACGCATTCTCAAAAGTTTTTGAAGTCAAAATATCCGAGGGCTTTATGTCCTTCTCCACCAGTTCCATAATTTGCATACCCGCTTTTTTTGCCAGGCGGATTCTTTCCGCATATACGGCAGGCACTGTCCCATTCCCCGGCAGCCCCAGCCCCAGCACCTCAGTCAGACAATTCATGGAGTTGGCGGTAAACATTCCGGAGCAGGAGCCGCAGCCCGGACAAGCGTGGTCTTCGAACTCACTCACTTCTTCTTCTGTGATTTTGCCTGCCTTATAGGCCCCGACCGCCTCAAATACGCTGTTCAAATCCAATTGTTTTCCGTCACGCTGCAAGGAAAGCATCGGTCCCCCGCTGATTACGATAGAAGGTACATTAATTCTAGCTGCAGCCATCAACATTCCCGGTACAATCTTATCACAGTTGGGTATAAACACCATTCCGTCAAAGCTGTGAGCCAAACCCATGGCTTCACAGGAATCGGCGATGAGCTCCCGGGTAGCCAGAGAATATTTCATCCCTACATGTCCCATGGCGATACCATCACAAACACCGATGGCACCAAACTCTACAGGCGTCCCTCCTGCCATTCGGATACCCGCCTTTACTGCCTCTGTTATTTTGTCCAGGTGAATGTGCCCGGGAATGATTTCACTTTTGGAATTGGCGACGCCAATCAGCGGCCGTTCCAGTTCCTCATCCGTATACCCCATTGCTTTAAAAAGAGACCGGTGCGGTGCTCTCTCAATCCCCTTTTTCACTGCATCACTTCGCATATTGTAGCCTCACTTTCCGTATCTGTTCCGCACTTAAGGCTCCGTAAAATAATGACCCGGTCTTTTCTGTGAGCCCGACCCGGCATCCTAGCCGCTAAACTTTATAGGAATTTATGCTGCGTCGAAAGTAATATATAAAGTCCGTCGTCCGAGAAGAGTGAAACAAAATTATAGACCGATTCTTATTTTACAAGTCCTAAAGCAATAGCCGGGAGATATCCCGGCTATTTGATTTATTTCTATTTTACTACTATTTTAAATTTAAAGTCCATAGTTCTACGGAAAAAGCACAATTCATGAAAATACTTGCCTCCTTATGAGCAATTCCATTCATGTTCAGGTACAGCGAAAAATTATATACTCCGCATAGGAAAAGTGGAAGGGTAAGCGGAGTATGAAACGCGCTATTCCAGCTACATCAACAATTAATGTGGAAAATAGTAGCTGGTCGCGCTATAGCGGAAGCTATTCTCTCTCTAATTCTAAGATTCATAGTCTACAGCTACCACAGACTCTCTCACAGTCCCCAGGTATTTTGACACCTCAACATGAAGCGGGTGAACCTGGTATGCATTCAGATCCTCCATGGAGTCAAATTTCGTAACCAGTGCAATATCATAGGACCTTTCGGAATGCAGTATATCCACACCCACTTCCAGATGACGCAGCAAATCAATTTTTCCCTGCATGCTCATAAGCACATCCCGTGCTTTCTCAACACTTTCTTTGCTTCTGTCTTTTAATTTAAAAAATACAATATGTGTAATCATATGGATTCCTCCTATTTACATAATCCCTTTACTTAGGGAACATCCAGTTTACGATAAAATTGTTCTGGTAGAAAAATTTCGCCAGGAGGGAACTGTCGATGGCCTCATACATGCCTTTAAATGTGGGGGATGCACTGAATAACATCACAAATGCAAAAACAATATAAATGGTCAGCAATCCTTCCACCGCACCAAAGGAAAACCCTCCGATCTTATCCAGCTGCTTGAACACGGGCAGCTTCGCCAGCCCCTGCAATATAAAGCGCAGGAAAACGAGGCCAATCCGTATTAGTATGTACAAAACAATCAAAGCTATGATATCGATAACCATCTTGGCTAATTCCCCACTGATGTTATCCATGATCTGGCTGAGATCGATCAATTTGGATGGATTGGGCATGTGGTTGACCAGGGTTTCCTTCAGAAAACCCGGAAGCTTTAAATTGCCGATAATGGCATCCGCTGCGGCCTGCTTTGCCTGGCTGTCCATCTTCGGAGCCTGTGCCTGCTGCTGCAGCATCAGATTTTTAAGAATTGAGTTCTTAATATTGGTGTAGATTGCCGTTTTCATCAGTATTTTGGATACCAGTGGATAGAATTTGACTGCTAAAACCGCGGATACAAAGAACGATAACAGCCGGAACATGGAGTATATAAACCCATTCCTGAGTCCAAAAAATCCAAAACCACCGATGAGAGCAATCACCAGCAAGTCTGTCCAATTCATGTTTTGACCTCCTTAATTTTTAATCTCTATGAATTCAACGCTGTTTTTTGTGATCACAGCCGCTTCATCCTTACTAAAAAATTTTATTTCGGTGACATCGGTCTTTGTAGAATATTTGTATAGCAGCTTGCCCTTAGCACTTATAAAGTGAACCTCTCCACCCATATTTACCGCTATTACGTCATCTTTGGAAGCCAAGTTCTTAACGGAGTCCGAAATGGTGTAAATTTCACTTTGCTTCCCTTCAGAGCTTATTGTCAATATTTTGGTAGTACTACCCGAAAGAATGCTGTTTTTACTTTCTCCTCCCAGTGCAATTACAGTACTTTTCCCATCCAGAAGAGTCGAGCTTGTGATTTCCTGACCTTCAAAGGGAGCTTCCCACTTGGTTTTTCCGTCTTTATTCCAGCATAGCACCCTGGATTCTCCGACGCCTATGATGATCTCATTTTCCAGATACCAGACAGAAGGGAAGAGTGCATCTTCTACCTGTATTTTGCTTCCCAAAGGATTCCCCAGCATGTCCGTAAGTTCAATGCTGGCATTTGTCTTTATTCCTCCGATATCCATAGTGTTAATCAGCACCTGTTTGGCCTTGGGCGATACTTTAGCCGTAATGATAAACCCTTCTGCGATATTACGGGTAAAAAACGGGCCTCCCTGGAGATTAAAGACAGTTACAGCTCCTTTATATCCCTTCACTTCATGGACGACACTAACATATCCACCGGAATTGATCTCTGCATTTATGATATTGTTGTCCAACTTATACGTCCATTTGATTTCCTTATCCCGAATCAGGTACAGGTTCTTTCCTCCGGAATCCGCAATTAAAAGATCCGATCCATTGGTCTTTATAATGGGATTACTGATGGAAAGAGTCTTCTCCCATACCTCTTCTCCAGTTTTATCAAGGAATTTAATACTATCATTGGTGCACTTGACGATGTATCCCTTATAGGTACTGAAAAAGGAGCGATCCTTCGCATTATATTCTATTTTGGAATTTCCCTCGCCGCCAGCCTCAGGGCTCTTCATCAAAAGATTTCCCTTGAATATTTCCCCCACTTTAATGGTTTGAAGGTCGACGTTGTTGCTTTTCAGATATACCAGATAGGAAATTAGTACCATAATAACAACAAGCATAATAAAGGACAGGGCACTGGCAATCCTGCTCCCCAGCTTGTTATTCCTTTTATCTTCAGGTAGATTCACTACCTCACCGCCTCACTTTATCTTTTGTTAAAAGCTTTACATCTATTTTACCATAAAATCACAAACTGGACACAAACAATTTTCTACTTTTATGCACATAGCTTATCCCCTGCCTTTGATCCGTAAATATTTGCCCAAGGGACGCAGGCGGATACCATATAAAACAACGGCAAAAACCATAAACATGCCGATATAACCGAATATCGGGTAAACAGTGGAGATGATATTGGAAAATCCGAAACCGGCCAGTGGCACTACCAGCGCGCAAAGAATGACAGTAAGGATGCGGATGTTCAACTTCGTTTTACTGCTGACCCTTTCGATAAAGTAAAAGCCGGAGGTTATAGCGGAGACAAACATTGCCAGGCACAATACCAAGGTATAAACGCGAGTCAGCGTTGTGCTGTATTTCGATACAATATCCAGCATGGGTAATTCTCTTGTGAGTACCTCGGGATAAAACAGGAACAAGGCTGTGTTAATAAGAAGTGCAATGACACAAAGCATCATCCCCCCTGCAATACCTCCCACAATCCCTACTTTCCGGCTCTTTAAATAAGGCAGCAGGCTGCTCATTACCACCATGGACATGATGCTATTGTAACTAACGTAGGTCAGGGCAGAGAAGACCCAGTTTTTTGTCAAACTGGGAATAAAGTTAATACCGTTGAATACCGAAGTGTCTTTGAATATAATCACATAAAGACCCGTCGCCACAATTCCGACAATCAGAACGGGGGTGATAAAGGTGCTTATGGTTACGATTCCTTTTACATCGGTCAGCATTACTATCATGCATACAATGGAAACCCCAACAATCGCACGGTTAAGAGGTAAATGCAATTGGCTGGAAACTACATTTCCCATTCCGGCAATCATAACACAGAAGAGGCACAGCATAAACAGCGTTACAGCAATCTCCATGACCCAGCCGAGGACCCAGCCCACCATGGGAAATACCAGTTCATCGTAATTTCGAATTCGTTCCCGGTATACCTTGTCAAGCACAATATACCCGATAACGGAAAAAAGGCCGCCAGCCAGCAAAATCCCGTAGAATCCGCCGGTATAATATGTTAAGAAAAATTTTACAATTTCCTGCCCCGAGGCAAATCCAGCGCCAATAATGGTAGCCATATAGATACAGGCCACCTTGATGATGTTCCCCCATTCCCCTTTCAAATAAAACAACTCCTTCTCCGGTTCATTTAGGATTTGCGAAAATATAACTTCCACTATCATTTTGCTACACCCTTCTCGGATGACGGACTTTACACATTACTTTCTGCGTAGTATCCAAATGGCCGGTGGTTGGGTCAGTTGGATACAGAGTTGATTCATATAAAGTTCGGCAGCCATGGGTGCCATGGCGGGCCCGCAAAAAAGTAGAAGTAATATTTTCGCTGCACCTTTGTGGACTACTATAATTCTATGAGACAAAGTGCCCTTCAATTCCATCGGAATAATGGAATTAAAGGGCACTTTTCACTGTTCTTTCTTTAATGCCTTAATCTATGCCTTAACCATATCATGGCAATAGAGTTACAATTATGCAAGACGGCCAAGACACTGATTCAGCAGCACTTTGCGGGCTTAACCTCATCCCCTGGCCCCTTCTCCCAAGCTTGGTAGAAGGGGAAAATCGGATCACTTTCCATTCTCTCCCTCTACCAATTTTGCTTATCATTATACACATCGTTGGAAGAGACTGTAATAAGTGTTGAAGCAC